>Ga0181524_10000032_pt1 | contig 140999 bp, 117 predicted proteins | sample PEATcosm2014_Bin_34_FD_119761 | JGI IMG/M metagenome (GOLD analysis project Ga0181524, IMG submission 119761) | Peatland microbial communities from MTU Mesocosm Facility, Houghton, MI, USA - PEATcosm2014_Bin05_60_metaG | ecosystem: Environmental > Terrestrial > Soil > Wetlands > Peat | place... | reverse complement strand
TTTTCGCGCAAGCCTCCCCCAGGGTGTTGATGAACAACTGCCGGTCATCGTCCCCGGTGAGAATATCTCCGAGCCGGTCGCCCCGGTTCATCACATGGTAAATGGCGCCCGGATACTGCACTCGGAGTTTGCGGGCCATCGTGGGCCCGTGCTGCCCCAAGACACCGAGGCGTCAACCTGGAAAAGTGAAAATACTCTGTTCTGACCCCGATACGATACGAGCGGGTGGTCACGAGCAGGACGCGCGGGCCGGACTATTGCGGCCAGCGCTAAGCCCACCCAGCATATTTCACTGGGCAAGGGGGTCTTGCAAACGCCCACTCAGGCGGCTATGCTTTTCGTATGACAACGACTGTCGATGCGATCTATGAAAACGGAGTGCTCGTCCTGAACGGGCCGCTGTCATTGCCGGAGAAATCTCATGTGCGCGTCACTATCGAATCGCCCGATGTCGAGCGCGAGGCCTGGTTGAAGCTATCCGAAGATTCGCTGGCCAAAGTCTGGAACAACGATGCCGATGACGTCTTCAATGAACTGCTCCAGAAATGACGTGGTTCTGTTGCCGATTCCGTTCACGGACTTGACCAGCCGCAAGGTCCGGCCCGGCGTGGTTATCGGGCGCAATGGAACAGACCTGTTTCTCGTCCCAATTTCATCGGTACTATCGAACACCGACATCTTGCTGACGGAATGGCAGGCGGCAGGTTTGAACGTCCCCTGCGGGGTGAAGGCTCAGATCGCCACGGTGGAGGAGAGATTAGTGGTGAAGTCTGTCGGCAGGCTCACAGCCGCAGACCGCCAAGCCCTGGACGCACGGCTGCGAATCTGGCTGTGGCTCTGATTAGGATCCCGACTGACATGTGGCGCGCAAGCAATCCAGCTTGACCCTGCGGAAATCGGTGCCACACTCGCTCGGTTAGACGACGTTCGGCCAACTGTTTAGGTCGGATGGTGGGGAGTGTCTGGAATCAGCGGCGCTCTGGGGGGACCGCGTTGCGTTCTCCACGCCTGCGCGGGTCGGAACCGGGTTTCAACCGGCGCTTGGACCGCCTGTGTAAGTGCCTGATGATAAAGGCTTAAGCCAGTTTAGCTCAGTGGTAGAGCAACGGTTTTGTAAACCGTCGGTCCTCGGTTCGAATCCGAGAACTGGCTCCATTTCCAGCCCGCTACGCCGGGTCTATCGGCCAGAATTGGTCCAGGTATGCCTTGGCGCATTGCTTTACCTGGTCAGGGGCCTTGAAGCCGTCTATGGCGCCCTTTATGTTTGAGAGGTTCGGCTCTCCGATGAGCTTTGCTTTGGCAACAGCTAAGGCCAGCAGGGCGGCCGCCGCCGCCTTCCTGTCAATCTCTTCTTTCAAGGCCGTTAGGGCGGCTGCCCCCGCCTTCTTGTCAATCTTCTTCAAGGCCTGCCGGGCGGCTGTTCCCACTTCTTTGTCAATCTCATCCCTGAGTTGGGCATTGTCATTCATTGAATTGCTTTCTTCTACCCCTATGATGCGTCCGCGTTCTGCGGTTGCAAGACGAAACTTGGCCATCAGTGGAGGCGTGTAGGGCGCGCCACTCCGTGCGCGCCGGCCGGTTACGCCATTATTTCCCAGGGGCGCCCAAGCTCGAGCGGACGAGTTCGGGGAGGTACTTCACCGGGACCGGTCCGGGGGCGAGGACGGCTTCATGAAGGCGGCCCAGTTGGAAGCGGCCGCCGAGTTCGCGCTCGAGGGTCTGGCGAAGGCGGTAGTGGGCCATGCGGCCGACAAAGTAGGTGGAGAGCTGGACGGAGCTTTGCTTGGCGCGGATGATCTTGAGGCGGGCTTCGCCCTCGGATTGATAGGCCTGTTGTGTCAGGAAGTCGAGCGCTTCCTCGTCGGTCATGGCGGCGCAGTGCATGTTGTGGTCGAGGATGGCGTTGCCCACGGCGCGGAGATAGAATTTGAGCTGGGTCAGGCGCAGGGGCAGGTCGCCCCGGCCATAGCCCTGGTCCAGCATCATCTGCTCGGTATAGACCGCCCAGCCTTCAATGTAAGGGCCGGACTGCAGGACGCGGCGGATGGGGGAGGCAACGCGGTTGGCATAAGCGAATTGCACGTAATGCCCGGGGAATGCCTCGTGGATGGTGAGGATTTGGAGCATGTCGTGGTTGTATTCCTCGAAGTAGCTTTCGATACGCCGGGCATCCCAATCCTTGGGCGGGGGGCTGACGGCGTAGTAGCCTGCGGCCTTGGGGTCGAGGGGCGGGGCCGGGTTCATATAGGCGGTGGAATTGCCGCGTTCGAATTCGGGCATCTCGATAATCCGGCAGGTGTCCGGTTCCGGCAGGCGCAGGATGTCGCGCTCGGCAATGAAACGGCGAATCTCCCTCACCGCCCGTCGCACGTCGCGGAGCAGGGTCTCGGACTTGCCGTGGTCCTGGCTGATGCACTGGAGGACCTGCTGGACGGCCGCTCGGCGGCCTGGGGCGTCGTCCGGAGGCAGGGCTTGCCGTGGGAAATAGCGGCTCCACAACTGCCGCGCAATCACCCACATCTCGCGCTGAACACGCTCGAACTCGGCCTGGGCGTCCGCGAGGACCTGGTCCGCGTTCAGGCCGGCATCCAGTTCCAGTTCGAGCTTGCGATAGAATCGGTCCTTGCCCAACCGCCATTGGCCGTTGGCCTGGGGCAGCAAGTCCTGCTCGAGAAACTTCTGGTAATCTCTCAGGCAATCCGCCACGCGGGCGGCGGCAGATTTCAGGGCGGCCAGTTGCGGGGTCTTTCCGGCGAATTGGAAGAGGTCCCGCTCGTAGAACCCGATGGCGCCCTGGTTCTGACGGATGGCCGTTTCCAGGCACACGCGCGGCGGGTTGCGCAGGTTTTCCCTGGCGGCGTCCACCACGCGCGGAATCAGCGCCATCCGCGCCAGGCAGTTGGCGATGTTGGTCTCCGGCGGCAGCGTGGATTGCGCCAGCAACAGATAGACGCTGTCACTGATATAATCGCCATAGGCGCGAGGGTCTTCCTCGAAAGGACGCGTGTTTTGGCCGAGCCAGATCGAGCGGGTGAGGTCGTGCTGGAAAATCTCGAAATCGATTTGGGCGGCGCGCGACAGCCGCGCATAATCCACCTGACGCGGGAGAGCCTCGAGGGTCTGGCGCGCATGGGCCAGCCATGCCTCTCGGGCGGGCCGGGAGAGGTCGTCCAGCAGGGGGTCGAAACGGTGATCGCCAAGGCGCGTCGCCTCCATCGGCTGCTGCCGGAAATGCGCCTCCAGATACTGCTGGAAGAAGCTGTAGAGCTTGGCGTCCTGGTCCTGGGCCGAGCCAGGCATGGAGCCTGCGGCCAGGATGCACAGAGCTGCCACGAATCGGATTGTCGTCAAGTGTCGCATGGAATCCGCCCCCATGATGGGCGATTCCGAGGGTTGAGGTCACGCTTTATCGACGGTGGCTGGCAAGGCCCCGCCTGCTTTGGCTCGGCCCGCCCGGCGTCAGTGGCAGGTTACGCTGCGACAAAGAGGATGCTTGTATCGACAGGGGCGGGTCTGGTAGCGTGCGGGCATGGCACAACACGAATTACTCCCTTCAAATTGCTCTCGCGGTTCTTCCTTTTCCAGTGCAGGCGCATCCGGCCCATTGAGCCGGCGTCGGTTCCTTGGGCGCGCCGTCCTGGCGGGCGGAGCGCTGGCGGCGCCGTGCCTCATCCCGGGGTCGGCACTGGGCCTCAACGGCGCAGTGGCCCCCAGCGAGCGCATCGTGCTGGGCGGCCTGGGCGTCGGCAGCCGCGGTTCGGGCGACCTGGCCTGGATGCTCCCGGAACGGGACGTCCAGTTCGTGGCCATCTGCGACGCGAAGAAATCGCAACGCGAGGCGGTCAAGCGGACCGTGGACAACAAGTACGGGAACAACGATTGCGCCACCTACCGCGACATGCGCGAGTTCCTGGCCACGCGCACGGACATTGACGCCCTGCTCATCGCGACGGGCGACCGCTGGCACGCCCTGGCCTCGATCCTGGCGATGCGCGCCGGCAAAGATGTCTATTCCGAGAAGCCCTCCTCGATGACGATCGCCGAGGGGCAGGCGGTGGTGGAGACGGCGCGCCGCTACGGGCGCGTTTACCAGACCGGCACTCAGCGCCTGAGCGAAGACAACTTCACCTTTGCCAACGAACTCCTGCGCTTGGGCCGCCTCGGCCAGGTCCACACCGTCCGCGCCCACATTGCCCCTTGGGACGCCGCCGAGATGAAATACAATTGGCTTGCGCCCGAGACCGAGCCGGCCCGGGAGGAGGTGGACTGGGACCAGTGGCTCGGGCCGTGTCCCTGGCGGCCCTACAACTCGGCCTACACGCGCGGGGAGTGGCGCGGCTACTATGACTTCCACACCAGTTGCATCGGCGAGTGGGGCGCCCACACCTTCGCCCAATGCCAGGTCGCCATCGGGGCGGCCGACACGTCCGGCATCGAATACACATACGTGAACAACCCCACAGGCGACGGCATGGTCGTGCGGTACGCCAACGGCGTCAAAATGGTGCTCTCGCGCGGTGACCAGTGGTGGCACGGCTCGTGTGGGGTCCGCTACGAAGGCGCCGAAGGGTGGGTGTCGATTGCCGACGGCTACGCCAGGCCGGAGGTGTCGGACCCGGCGTGGCTGGACGATTTTTCCAAGCTCGTCAACGATTACATTGCCCGCACCCGGCGCCCGATGAGCCATGTGCGCGATCTCTTCGACTGCGTCAAGTCCCGCCGGCCCACCGTGGCCAACCCGGTCGTCATGCACCGCTCGATGTCCACTGTCCATGCCGCCAACATCTGCATGTGGCTCAAGCGCGACATGCACTACGATCCCCTCAAAGAAGAATTCATCGGCGACCCCCAAGCCAACCGCCTCCGCTCCCGCGCGATGCGTGAACCGTGGATTATCTGATTCTGATTGAACCCTCAAACAACACCGGCCCATGTCAACATTAAGACTCAGTTTTTTGCGCGTTGCTCTCCTGCCGTGCCTTGCCCTTTGGCCCTTCTTGGCTGCCGGCTCCGGGTCCGCCGGCGAATCCCAGGTGGATAAGCTGGTCGCCGTCCTGAAGTCGGAGGCGCCCCGGAAAGACAAGGCCGACGCCTGCCGCGAGCTGGCCCGAATCGGAACCAAGGACGCCGTTCCCGCCCTGGCTGCGCTCCTGGGGGATGAGGAACTCTCCCATGCGGCGCGCTACGGCCTGGAGACCATCCCCGACCGCTCGGTGGACAGCGCCTTGCGCGACGCGCTGGGCCGGCTCCACGGAGGGCCCCTGGTGGGAGTCATCGGCAGCATCGGCGTCCGCCGCGATGCCGCCGCCGTGAAACCCCTGGCCGGCCTCCTCGACGATACCAGCCCTGAGGTGGCCCAGGCCGCCGCGCGGTCCCTGGGCAAGATTGCCACACCCAGCGCCGCCCGCGCCCTCAAGGCCGCCCTTGCTCAAGCGCCTGCGCCCAACCGGCTTGCCCTCTGCGAGGGCCTGTTCCGTTGCGCCGAAGCTTTTTGGGCCAAGGGCGACACCAGGCGAGCCACCGCTATCTACGATTTTATACGCTCCCTCGACCTTGCCCACCAGGTTCGCACCGCCGCCTGGCGCGGCGCCATTCTCACCCGAGGCCAGGCCGGGTTGCCCGTGCTGCTCCGGGCCATGCACAGCAGCGATTTTTCCCTTTTCGCCGCTGCCGCCCGCATCTCTCAGGAATTGCCCGGCTCCCGGGCCACGCTTGCCCTGGCGGCTGAACTCGAAAAGCCATCCGCCGACCGCCAGGTCCTCTTGATTCAAACCCTGGGTTGGCGCGGGGACGCCCGGGCCCTTCCGGCGTTGTCCAAGGCCGCCCGGAAATGCGAAAAGCCGGTTCGCATCGCTGCTCTCAAGGGCCTGGCCGAGATCGGATCACCGGCCGCCATCCCGGTGCTCATGGAGCTGTTGGACGACGCGGACCGTGAAATCGCACGGGTTGCTCAGGAGAGCCTGGCCGGCTTGCAAGGCAAGGAAGTCGATGCCGCCGTCCTCTCGATGCTCGGCGGCGCCGAACCGGACAAGCGCGTCACCGCCATCGAACTCATCGCCCGCCGCCGCATGACCGCAGCCGTGCCGGAGTTGCTCAAGGCCGCCCAGGACGCCCAGCCAAGGGTCCGCGTGGCCGCCTTCCGAAGAGTGGGCGCCTTGGCCGGCGCGGGCGACTTGCCCGCGCTGCTCGATCTGCTGGCCAAAACCAAGACCGCCGAGGAGCTCGACACGGCCGAGCAGTCGCTGATCGCCCTTTGTGGCAGAGCCACCGACCGCGCTGCCTGTGTCGAGAAGCTCGCCGCCCGCCTGCCGCCAGCCCCGCCCGCTCAGAAATGCGCCCTCCTGCGCGTGGTCGCCTCCGTGGGTGATACGACCGCCCTGAGGTGTGTCTGCGCTGCGGTCAGCGAGCGTGATGCTGAAGTCCACGCCGCCGCCATTCGCGCCCTCGCCGAGTGGAATGCGCCTGAGGCCGCGCCGGACCTGCTCGCACTGGCCCGCACCGCCGCCACTCCCACCGACAAGCTCCTCTGTCTGCGGGGTTATCTCGGTTTTGCCCGCCACTCGGATGTCCCGGCTCCCGAGCGCCTGGCCATGTGCCGCCAAGCCGCCGGCCTGGTCCAAAGCAGCGACGAGAAGAAACTCCTGCTCGCCGCCCTCGGCAGCATCCAGTCCCCGGAGTCGCTAGCGCTTATTGAACCGTACTTGGATGATGCCGGGGTCCGCGAGGAAGCCGGCAATGCCACCGTCGGCATCGCCGCCGGCGCCCTCCAAGGCGGCCAGGCCGCCAAACTCGCCGCCAAACTCATTGAACCGCTGGAGAAAGTGACTCGAGTCACCACCAATACCCAACTGGCCGGTCGTGCCAGGACGTTGCTGGAGCAGGCCCGGGCGAAGGCGGAAGGGAAGTGAGCGCATGAAGCCGAGGAGCGTTCTTCACGCTGAACAGTTGCATTTGCCGTTGGCCAATTCTCAATTCTCAATAGCCCTCAATACTCCAGGAAGCCCCTTGACCCCGATGTCGCGCCGGAATTGCGCCCCCTCGAACTGGATGGTTTCGACCGCGGCGTAGGCTGCGGCCCGGGCGGCGGGCAAATCTCGAGCCCAGGCGGTCACGCCCAGGACGCGCCCGCCGTTGGTCACAATCCGATCGCCCGCCCGCGCGGTGCCAGCATGGAAGACCTTGGCGTTGGGCAGTTGGGCCGCTTTTTCAAGGCCGCCGATGGGTTTGCCTTTGGCGTAGCTGCCGGGATAGCCGCTCGAGGCCATCACCACGCAGACGGCCACGGTGGGGCTCCATTTGAGGTCCGCCTTGTCCAGCGTGCCCTCCACGCTGGCCTCCAGCAACTCCACCAAGTCGTTTTCCAGCCGTGTCAAGTACACCTGGGTTTCCGGGTCGCCAAACCGTGCGTTGAACTCGAGGACCTTGGGCCCCGCCGCCGTGAGCATCAGGCCGGGATAAAGGATGCCGTGGTAGTCGATTCCTTCGGCTGCGCAACCGAGCAGCCACGGTTGGAGGATGCTACGGTGCGCGTTGGCCAGGTCAGCCTCGCTCAGAAAAGGGGTGGGCGAGAAGGCCCCCATGCCGCCGGTGTTGGGGCCCCTATCACCATCCAACGCCCGCTTGTGGTCCTGGGAGGTGGGAAAGAGCCTAGCCGTCTTGCCGTCGCAAAGCGCGTGGAGGGAGACCTCCGTGCCCCGCAGGAATTCCTGGATGACGACCTGCCCCCCGGCGGCGCCGAAGCTCTTGCGCACCAGGATTTCGTCGATGGCCTTCTCCGCCTCGGCGAGGTTCGAGCAGAGCAACACACCTTTGCCCAGGGCCAGGCCGTCCGCCTTGACGGCGCAACATCCGCCGAGCGACTCGGCAAAGGCCTTGGCCGGTTCCGGCTGCGCGAAAGCGCCGGAACGCGCCGTGGGGATGCCGTGCCGTTCCATGAAGGCTTGGGAAAAGACCTTCGATGCCTCGAATTGCGCGGCCTTCCGGTTGGGACCCCAGACACGCAAGCCGTGCTGCTGGAAGAGGTCCACGATGCCCAGCGCCAGCGGATTATCCGGGCCGACCACCGTGAGGTCCGGACGCCGCTCTTGGGCCAGCGCCAGGAGCCCCGCGAGGTCTTCGGCGCCGATACTGACGCATTGGACCGGCTCTCCGCTGCGGGCCAGCCGTTCCCCGGCGATGCCGGCGTTGCCCGGCGCGCACCATATCCGGCAGGCCACCGGGGACTGGGCCAGTTTCCAAACCAGCGCGTGCTCGCGGCCGCCCGAGCCGATCACCAGCAGTTTCATGCGCGTGATTGAACCACGCAATCCGGGGAGCGCAACCGATTTTTGCTATCTTCCTGCTGGACTTTTCCAGGTTTTTGTGTAAACACGAGCGTCATAAACGCTTAATGTTCACATTGCATAGCACTATGAAGATGAAGAAAACATTGATATCGATCTTAGTCATGGGAATCGGCGCCGGGCTGCTCCATGTAGCGGCTGCGGCGGACAACCAGCCGCCGGCGGTGCCGCCGTCGCCCGGCCAGCCAATGCCCGCGACTCAGGCGCAACCGGCGATGAACTTCGCGCCTGGGTCCACCAACTCTGGAGCAAGAGTTGTGCCCGCGCCTCCGGCGCAACCGGCGCCCAAGACTCCGCCGGGGCCCGCCAACGCTGTCCGACCGACTCGGCCCGCGCCTCCGCCGCCAGAGCCCCTCAAGCTGCTTCCGGGGTTCAAGGACCTCAAAGAGCAGATGAGCTACAGCGTCGGGATGAGCATTGCCGAGACCGTCAAGAATGGCATGGTTGATCTGGACACGGAGGTGCTCAATGCCGCCATAAGAGACTACATGGCCGGGGGCACGATGAGGCTGACCGAGGAGCAGATGGCCCAGGGCATCAGGGGTTGGCGGACTGCCTCCACCGCAAAACGAGAGGAAGATCGGGTCCAGAAGGCCGAAAAGAACCACAAGGCGGGCGAGGCATTCATGGCTGAAAACAAGAAAAAGGAGGGTGTCAAGACCCATACTGTGACGCTGCCCGGTGGCAAGACGGTTGAAATGGAGTATAAAATCATCACCGAGGGCACCGGCGCCAGTCCCAAGACCAACGACGTCGTGACTGTGAAATACGTCGGCAGAACCCTCGACGGCAAGGAAATCGACAACTCGTCCAAGCGCGGACCGAACCCCGTCAAGATGATGGTTTCCCGCGCGCCTTGCAAGGGGTGGACTGAGGCCTGGCCGATGATGAAGGTCGGCTCGAAATGGGAGCTTTACATTCCCTCCGACCTGGCCCGTGGCGATCGCGCTACTCCGGATGTTGAACCCGGGTCCACCTTAATCTACGAAATGGAATTGACTGGCGCCGAGCCCTCGCCCCCCCCGCGGGGCAGCACTCCTGCCCCGCTGACCAGCGACATTATGAAGGTGCCCTCGGCCGAAGAGATCAAGAAAGGCGCCCAGCCCAAGATCATGACGCCCGCAGAGGTCGAAAAGGAAATGCAGAAGGAGAAGGAGAAGAAGCAGTAATCACTTGAACTTTGCAGCAAGGCCGGAATCCGAACCTCGGGTTCCGGCCTTCGATTTGCAGAGCCGATGGAAATCAACCGCAAAGAACGCGAAGATCACAAAGAAACGCACGAATTCCCCGGCTCTTTGCGGTTAATTCCGCCAGTCGCTGACACGCTCAACACGCTCCTCGAGTAGTCGGAGCGAGCTCGGCCAATCTGTTTTCCAGGGCGTAACGAACCAGTTCGACGTCGTTTTGGAGCCGGAGCTTGCCGAGCATTCGAGTGTGAAAGGTGCTGATCGTCTTGGGGCTCAAGGAGAGATCGGCAGCGATCTGCTTGAGGGACTTGCCTGCAACGAGCATTTGGAGGACTTGGAACTCGCGGCCCGACAATCGTTCATGAGGGACTTGCGGGCAGGGATGGGCGAACTCCGTGGCGAGCCTCTGGGCCAGCTTGCCGCTGACGTATCTCAGGCCGGAGAGGAGTTGCCTGAGGGCGCGCACCAATTCCTCGCCGGCGGCCTGCTTGTTAAGATAACCGGCGGCGCCGGCCTGGAGGGCGCGCAGGGCCAACTGCTCTTCCGGGGCACTGCTCAGGACCAGCACGGGGAGCCGAGGTTGCATCGCGGCAACCTTGGCCAGGACCTCCAAACCGCCCCCGCCGGGCATGAAGATGTCGAGCACCAGGACGTCCCAGTTTCTGTCTCTGAGCCGGGCCATCGTCTCCTGGACCGAGCCGGCTTCGCCGAATTGGGACCCGGCAAGCTCCTCAGCCAGGATTCTCTTCAATCCGCTGCGGACCATCGCGTGGTCGTCGGCAATGAGAATCGCGCTCATAGCGTTTTGTCTTGGGGCTGGCTGGGCGGCAGCGGCAACCGCACTTCGATGGTGGTCCCCTGACCCGCCACGCTGGAGATTTGGCAATGGCCCCCCAGCAACAACGCCCGTTCGCGCATTCCCCTGAGCCCGACCGAAAGAGGGTCCTTCAGCCTGGGCGCCGGAATGCCGCAGCCATTGTCCCGCACAGTCAGCACAATCTCCCCGGGTTGGCGCTCCAAACGGGCTTGCACCTGGGTGGCGGCTGCGTGCCGGGCCACATTCGCCAGGCCCTCCTGAAAGATGCGAAACAACGCCGTCGAACGCTCCGGGTCCAGGGCAAGAGGCACGTCCGGCACGACCGCCTGGCAGGCGATTTGGGCGCGGCCCTGGAAATCTTTGGCCAGCCATTCGATGGCGGCGCACAGCCCAAGGGTGTCGAGCACAACGGGACGGAGCTCGGTGGCGACTCTCTGGACCGATTCCATCGCGCGGTCAATCGCTTCGACCATCTTGTCCGTTTCCTCCTTGAGTGCCCGCCGCCCCTCCTCGTCCACAGGTTGGCTGAGGCGGCGGCGGAGCCATTGGCAGTCCAATTCAAGCAGGGTCAGTTCCTGGGCCAGCACGTCGTGGATTTCCCGGGCCAGGCGGGCGCGCTCTTCCTCGCGCACGGTCTGGAGCCGCCCGGCCAGCGCGCGAAGCTGCTCGCGGGACTCCAGCAGTTGCTCTTCGGCCCGCTTGCGCTCGGTAATGTCCCGCGCAATTCCCAGGACCAGGACCTGCCCCCGCACTTGGATCGGATAGGCGCGCACCTCGATCGTTCGCCGGCCCCCGTCTTTTCGGTTCAGAGTGATTTCCTCCGGGCCGGTCGCCTGGCCCCGAGCGGATTGGGCCAGCAGCTCGCGCGCCTTGGCCAGCGCTTCCTGGGAAAGCAGGTTCGATTCGAGAAAGCTCTTGCCGATCAGTTCTTCGCGGGCGTATCCAACCAACTCCTCCCCTGCCCGGTTGCCACCCACAAACCGGCCCTCGAGATCGTGCAGATAGAAAGCGTCAGGGGCATACTCGAAGAGGATTCTCAGGCGCTGCTCCGAGGCCCGCAGCTCCTCTTCCGATCGTTTGCCCCGCGTGATGTCAAGCGAACCCTTCATGCCTGTCGCCAGTCCTGCCGGATTATTCACCCGGCGCAAACGGGAAATCAAGCCAAAAATACCCGATTCCCCCCCCCAATTCCAGGAGCGGTTCCTCTTTCGCCCGTGTATCTGTGATTTAACATGGATACAATCCCCCCAATATGGGCTATCCATCGAGCGGACCTTGCTCGACCTGGCTCGCCTGTGAACCACACAGGCCGTGCCGGATCCGAGTGTTTACAGTTCGGTCATCAACACTGGCGGGCTGTCACCCTGCAGTGAGTTTCTTTTGTATTCCTATCGAAGAGCGCTCATTCTGCGATCCAGAGGGCCACTGAGTCCTTGTCCTTTACAAAGATCTGCTTCCCGGCCAGGACGGGGTAAGCGGTGGTGTCGCCATCCGCCACCTTGTAACTGGCCAATTGCTTGAACTCCTTGTCGCTTGGTTCAAAAGCAATGAGGTTGCCGGCGGGAGTCAGCAGGACCAGGGCTTCTCCGGCGTCCACGATGGAGCCGAAACCTCTCTTCCCAGCTATCTGAGAGGTCCATGCGGTCTTGCCATCCTTCTCACTGATGCAGAAAAGTACGTCACGGTTGGAAAGACCGAAAATCAGGCCGCCCTTCAGAACCGGTGAGTTGTATTGGATGGAGTTGTCACGGTTGCCCCACAGCTCGCTTGCGCTAAAGGTATCCCCTTGCTTCTCGAGCTTCACGGCTTTGGTGCCGCGCGCAGTGCCAGAATAGATGAGAATGCCGCCATCCAGGATTGGAGTCGCTGAGTTCATCCCCCCCATGCCACTGCCGGCGAAGGGTGTCTCCCAGAGGAGTTTGCCATCGGCGAAGCTGACAACGACAAGACGCTTGTCGCTCTGGGCGACGATTACCTTCGTTCCAGCGATGGTGCCAACGATCGGGGAAGCGTACGAGGAACCGTCGCCAGTCCATTTCCATTTTTCCGCACCCGTGGCCGGATCAAGGGCCACAATCGCACTGTCCCTTTGCCCGCCAAGTTGTGCGATGCAGACGCCATCGGCGATCAGCGGCGAACATGACGTGAAGAACATGGGCCACGCGTCAACCCCACCGTCCTTTCGCCATAAGAGCTTGCCGGAGCTGGTGTCAAAGCAGGAAAGCGTCCCTCGCACCCCGTAGGTTATGGCCTTGCCGTCTGCTACTGCGGGCGAACTTCGCGGGCCGGGATATCCGGAAGGAGGCCCGCTAATTGGAGCCACTTCATAGGCCTCCTTGTCCAGCCACAGCTCCTTGCCAGTGGCAGCGTCGAGGCACCGAGCGATTTCCTTTCCGTTCTCCCGAGAAAAGACGTAGAGCTTTCCACCCACCAGGGCTGGGGTCGAAACGCCATTGCCAACGGTAACTTGCCATTTCTTAGTTAACTCTTTCGGCCAGCTAGCGGGAGCTTTAAAGTCCGCCTTGCCGTCACGGTTCGGACCGCGCCATTGCGGCCAATCGGCCGCTGAAACGTGGGCCACCGCGAGCGTAAGACTCAACAGGGCTGGCAATACTGATACTGTTGTAGTTGCTTTCATAGAGCTAATTAGTGTACGACGGTTAGTGTTTGCGTTAGTCGGGTTTATATCTTTCAGAAATTGTTGATTTCATGCGGTCTCGAGAATGGGCCGAGTTTACTTGCCCGACTTCAGCGTCCGGGACAAGAAGTCCTCGATCAGCCGCCGGCTCTCCGCGTTGCGAAACTCTGGGCCCTCGTGCCCGGCACCGTGGATCCAGATCATTAACGGCCGAGGTTTCTCAGACGGTTGTTCAGGCAGAAAAAGATCCAAAACCTGATTGCGGTGCCCGTTCTCAACGTAAGGGATGTTTCGGTCCGCCCTGACTCCCGCCGGCAACGGAGCCGCACGGCCAACGGCGAATCCTCCGGGACCGCCGCGACGAGCGGGATTCGCCGGATTCGTTGCCCCGGGGGGATTGGCTGCCGATTGGCCGCGGGATGTCGAGCCAAGGGCGGGCGCCTGAGCAATCGCTTCGGCCGCGATCAAGAGCGGAACAAAGGCGACTACGGTTTTCTTGAATCTCGATCGGTATTTCATAGTTCTGATGGTTTCTCGCAAATTGCGCGCTACGGCTTGTTGATGAAGATGCCGGCGCCGATTTTGGCGGCCTCGGTCCCCTCTTTTGGATGAAGATAGTTGCGTTTGGACTGGTCCATTTCGAGTTCCAGGGGCTCGTCGGATTTCTTTGTTCCAACCAGTTCCAGGAATGAAGGGTCTGTGTCTCTAAAGTTGAGGGCCGGGCCTCCTCCCGAGCCGGTGAATTTCCTATCGCCAGCAAAGAGGCATTGCTTGATCTCGAGGTCATCCAGGTCACGGCCGTTGCGTCCGATCGGATAGACCCTGTGAATGGCTCCCCGTTTGGGCTGTTCGACCACGGGCATGCCCAGGATTTTCAGGCCCTGGATGGTGACGTGGCTCGTCTCGATCATCATCCCATAGGCAACACCGCCGAAGGGGTCGGGGCGTCCGTTCCAGTCCGGTGAGAGGGGCATGGTGTGGATTAGGGTCGGCATGCGGCCGGTGTGCCAGTTGGGATCGTCTGGAAGCACTTCGGCGCGAATCGTAAGACGCCTCTCCTTGCTGAAAAAGCGGTTGGCCGGCTTGAACACCGCTGTCTCACCAACGGCGTAAACGCCCTCCGAGAGAATGATGGTTGCCGCGTCGGTGCCAGTGCTTTCGTTGACCCGTTTGGCTGCGGCCGCGAGTGTCTTCAGAGGGCTGTCCTTGGTTCCGGGGTTCGTGTCCGATCCCTTGTCCGGAAGGAGGTAAATGGTTCCAGTTGTGCTGGCCGGAGCGGCGTCCTGAGCGAGCGCTCGCTTTGACTGAAGCAGAGAAGCTCCCGCACTTGCCATCAGCATCGTTGTTAACGCACGTCTTCTGTTCATGTCTCACCTTTGGCGACTGGATTAAGCCCAAGCCCCGGCGCTCCTGCGGGCGAAGCTCTCGAAGTCGGTTGGTTTCTCGCCGGTGACGGTTTCAACATCCGCGGTCACGGCGCCCGTGTAGCCAGCGCGGACCGCGCCGTAAAGCACGCCAACGTATCGAACCGGGCCTTCCGGCATTCCAATGCCGCGCAGGCCGTTGAGCATGGCTTCTTCGGCTATGGCCTGATAGGTCACGCGTTTGCCGGAGACCCGCGAGATAATGGCTGCGACCTGGGCGTGGTCCAGGGCCTCGGGTCCGGTGAGGTTGTACTCCTTGAACGTGAGGGTTTTGGCGAATGCGGCGGCGGCGACCCCCGCGATGTCCACGACCGAAATGAAGCTGGTTTTGGCATTGTCCGCGGCGAGAAAAATCCCGCCCGCCCTCACCATGGGAGCGAGAAAGCCGCTGGAGAAGTTTTCCATGAAGAAGTTCGGCCGAATGATGGTGTAAGGGACGCCGGAACCCATCAGGTAACGCTCACATACTCGAAGCGGGGCCTGCTCTACGGCGTCCACACCGAGCGCCGAGTTGAACACGATATGGCACACCCCCCGGCTTTTGGCCAGGTCGATGACGGGTTTCAGTTTGGCTGGCGCCTCGGCGTCCAGCGGCGGCGCCATTAGAAACAGGGCGTCCACATCCTGCAACGCGGCCAAAGCCGCCGATTGGTTCGCGTAATCGAAGACGGCAGTTTCGCCTTCGATGGCGTTGAGTTTCTTCGCGTCGCGGCCAGCGGCTCTCACGCTGATGCCCTTGTTCCTGAGAGCGACAACAACCGCACACCCGAGATTTCCGGTGGCTCCGGTTACCAAAATTCTTTTCATGTTTCATACTAAAGCGCATGCTTCGGTGATCGCGCAAGATGGCACTATTTTGATACCTGGTATGCTTGAAGTAACCGACTCCATGCTGGCGAACGCCGAGGTCTGTCCGATCCGCAACGTCCTCGACGAAGTGGGGAATAAATGGAGCCTGCTGGTGATGTTGTCGCTGGCCGGCAAACGGCGGCGCTTCATGGACGTGAAACGGAGCATCGGGGACATTACTCAACGGGTGCTCACGCAGACATTGCGAAAACTGGAACGAGATGGTTACGTCGCCCGGCAGGTTTATCCGACCTCGCCTCCCACCGTGGAGTATTGGCTGACTCCGTTGGGGGTCTCGCTGTTGGAGCCAACGGGAAGGCTGGTGATTTGGGCGAATGAGAATTTTGACCGAGTGATGAAGTCGCGAAGGAAATACGATGAGGCGAGGCCGACAACCGTGACGGGAGGGAGATCATCAAACTGGCACTAAAGGGAGACTTGGTAGAGTTGGTCATTCATATATTTGGGATTGCATTGATAGGAGGGTGTGCCGAGGTTGGCGGTGGCGGCGGAGACGGTGTTCGAGCTCGTATTCACGGTGCCGCCGACCGGCTGCCGAGGGTTTGTGCTCGTCCAGCGCTCGGCAGATGGGGTTGCCATTTGGTTCTCACTGCAACATCGCCCGATGAAAGCGAGCGGTTGGATTGGAGGGCGTGGCGCCGCGGAAATAAAAGGGCGAATAGGTACTGTTGAAGAACAGGATTGGGGTCCGCTTCACCAGGCTGGACGAGGCCTGGATCACGCAATTGGAGCCAACCGGGCCATCGAGGACCGGGCTCATTCCGTTGGCGCTCATCGGGGTCAAACCGGGGAAAAGAGCAGCCCGACCACGGTTCAAACCGCCGCGTCCAGCGGTTCCAAGCGGGTGATGTACTGCTCGATCTGGGCCTGGAGCTTGCGAATTTCGTCCAACGGTCCCTCGGCAAAAACCGCGAAGTTGCGAGGATTCTTGGGCAAGATGTCGGCTCGCAACGAGTCAAGGGCGTGGTACAGGTTCTCGATTTGCTCGATGGCCTGCCGAAGTTGGGCCTCGTTTTCAATCATAAGACTATCCTTAATATGCCTTTGCGTTCGAAAGGCGCAAACCGAACCTGCTGGAAGAAAGCAGTATAGCGCGCCAACTCTACGGACCCGGCTCGGGCCAGCAACAGGTCGAAGCCGTAGCGCCGGCGCACACGAAGCTTGGAAACGACATCGTATTCGGCGGGGCGGAGGTCCCTGGCGTAGTCGTGCGACGCCGGCACCACCACAATGACATCGATGTCATTAGGGTCGGGCGTCGCGGTCACGAAACTGCCGTTGATGAGGATGGCTAAGACGATGCCGCTGGCCTTGGCCTCGCGCAAAAACTCCTTGAGCCGCAACCGCAATTCCGGTCGACGCTCAGAGCCCTGGAACGCGCCGAAGCGTGACGAAGACGATTACGAAGATCGGCAATTCGCAAGGGCTGATCTTTGATTCGGCGCTGATGGACCTTGCCCGCATCAAGGTGGGTGACCAAGTGACGGTGAGCGTGCATGAAGGGGGCTCGATCGTGCTCACGCCGGTGCGGCCGGTCATCACCCCCGCCAAGGCGGCGGCCACGGCCAAACGGCTGATCCGCAAGAATGCGGCGTTGTTCCGGCGGCTGGCATGAAACGGCCGCTGGCGCACCCGACCGCGGAGGCCGTAAAGGCGATCCACGCGGAAACGCTGGCGGCGCAGGGCGGCGGCGCCGGGCTGCGGGAGGGGGCTTTGCTCGAATCAGCGATAGCCGCGCCGCAAGCCAGGGTGACGGGCAAGCCGCTGTTCACCGACCCTGTGGAAATCGCGGCGGCGTATCTCTTTTACCTTTGCCGGAATCATCCCTTCGTCGACGGCAACAATCGGACGGCCCTGGCGACGAGCCTGGTGTTTTTGAGCGAGAACAAGTTGCTGCCGAAGGACCAACTCGATGCCGATGCGTGGGAATCACTGACATTGGGCGCGGCGGCCGGCCGGCTGGACCGTGCGCAAACGACGAAACGGCTTCGAGAACTGCTCCGTCCGAAAAAGCGGTGAGTTGCCCTTGGCCGTTGCGCCAGTCCCAGAGCTTTGCCAGCCCAACAGACAGAGCGCGGCGGGTGTGGCCATGCCGCTGGTTCTCTGCGCTCTTTGCGTTCTTTGCGGTTAAAAGATTTTTGAATGAACTGGCACGCGGCCGTAGTAGTGCTATGATGCAGCTCGCAGCGACGCAACTATGTTCATTATCATGATAGCCACGGAATGCGCGCCGGCGGCCAAGGTGGGCGGCCTGGGCGACGTGGTGTACGGCCTGTCTCGGGAATTGGCCATCCGCGGCAACGCGGTGGAGGTCATTCTGCCCAAATATGATTGCATGAGGTACGATCGCATCTTCGGCCTCGCCAAGTGCTTCAGCGATCTGTGGGCGCCCTACTATAACCAGTGGATTCATTGCGATGTCTATTTCGGGTTTGTGGACGGTGTGAAGTGCTTTTTCATCGATCCCCACTCGCAACACAATTTCTTCAACCGGCGCCGGTTCTATTGCGAGCAGGACGGGGAGAGATTCGCCTTTTTCTGCCGGGCCGCTCTCGAGTTCATGCTCAAGGCCAACAAGCACCCGGAGGTGATTCATTGCCATGACTGGCAGACGGGCCTGGCGCCGGTGCTCCTCTACGAGGTTTATCAGCGCCTGGGAATGACCCATCCCCGGGTGTGTTACACGCTCCACAACGTGGCGCACCAGGGCCACCAGGGTGAGCACATCCTCCGGCAGGCCGGGTTGAACCCCGGGGCGCTGATGAACCCGGATCGCCTGCTGGACGAACGGTATCCTGCCTGCGCCAACCTGATGAAAGGCGGGGTAGTCTATTCGAATTTCGTCACCACCGTCTCCCCTACTTACGCGCGGGAAATCCGGACCACGAACTTGGGCATGGGACTCCAACGCATCCTCAACGTCCACCATCAGAAATTCGGCGGCGTCATCAACGGCATCGATTACAACGTGTGGAACCCGGAACTGGACCCGCTCATCGCCCGCCGCTATTCGATCGCGGCGCTCCAGGACAAGTACGCCAATAAGCAATCGCTCCGGGAACGGTTATGGCTCCGGCACGACTTCAAGCCGCTGGTGGCCTTTGTGGGCCGGCTGGACTACCAGAAGGGCGTGAACCTCATCCTGGATGCGGTGCCGTATTGCCTGGACCATGGCTGTCAGTTTGTCCTCCTGGGGTCCAGCCCTCACGGGCACGTCAACGAGGCCTTTTGGCGCCTCAAGCAGCGGTTCAACGACCATCCGGACTGCCACCTGGAAATCGGTTACAACGAGGAGCTGGCCCACCTGGTTTACGCGGGGTCCGACCTGCTGCTGGCCCCAAGCGAGTACGAGCCGTGCGGCCTGGCGCAGCTTATCGCCCTGAGATACGGCACGGTGCCGGTGGTCCGCAACACGGGCGGGCTGGCCGACACCGTCTTCGATGCCGATTACGCGCCCAGGCCCTATCACGAGCGCAATGGGTATGTGTTTAACGACTGCAACTGGACGGGTCTGGAATCGGCGCTGCGCCGGGCCATTGGAATGTGGTACACCTATCCACAGTATTTCAGAGAGCTGATGGCCAATGGGATGCGCTACGATTGGTCCTGGAACCACTCCGGCCGGGACTACCTGAATATTTACAACTATATCAAGGCGCCCTAGGCAACCTGAGATGATCGCCATAGGCAACCAGACCTCGTTCGGTGCGGCAACGCCCACAGAGCCGTTCGATTACGCCCTGGCCAACGGTTTCGATGCCTTCGAATGGTTTCCGGACAAGCACGATGGAGCGGGCTGGGACACCAGTGATCTCGACGGGCCGTTGCGGGCGCAGATTCGAGAAAGCGCGCGCGCGGCGGGGATGCGTTTATCGGTCCACGCGCGCTTGCAGGCCGATCCTTTGCGGCCGGAGTGCCAGGCATGGTTCCGGGAGGACCTCGAGCTGGCCCGGGAGATCGGGGCGGTGCTGGTTAACATTCATCTCTATCATGAGGCGGGAGTGCCTGCTTTCGTGGAGGCCATCCAGCCCCTGGTCCGCCAGGCATCCCAGGCGGGGCTGCTGCTGACGATCGAAAACACGCCCTACGATTCGCCGGAGATGTTCAATGCGCTCTTCGAGCGCATCCGGGCAGGAGCTTCCCTGCCCGCCTCCTCTGTGGGGATGTGCCTGGACGTGGGCCATGCGAACCTCTGCGCTGCTACCCACAACGATTACCTGGGCTTCGTGGATCGGCTGGCCCCGCACGTCCCAATCCTCCATCTCCACCTCCATGAGAACTGGGGCGATGCCGACAGCCACCTGACGCTGTTCACCGGAGCGTCCGCGCACGACGATTCCGGCGTGCGAGGGCTGCTCCACCGCTTGCGCCGCCGGGACTTCTCCGGCTCCATTATACTGGAACAGTGGCCGCAGCCCCCGTCCCTGCTCAACGCCGCTCGAGACCGGTTGCGCCAAATGCTTGGAATGCCGGACTTCACGGATGCCCTTGCGGCTGCGGACCGGCGCTGCCGTAGCTGGCGGGAGAAGTTGGATTGGGTGCGGGGCCGCCTGGCAGAGGGCGCCCGGCCCCTGAGCCAGGAAGAGCTGGTGGATGTGGCCGTCTATTTGCGGTTGCTGGGCGCCGGCGAAATCCCCTGCGTCGAAGATGGGCGCCATTTTCGCCCCGACCACCACGCCCGGATTGCCCTCGAGATTCAGGAGCGGCTGGCCCGGCTTGCGAATCCGGCCGAGGTCTTCATCGCGCGCAAGATTTATCCCTGGCTGCCTTCAGCGGCACGGCCCTTTCAACGGGCCGAGCCGCTCACCCGGATTCGCGATATTGCCCATCGAAACGACATTCCCCAGGACCTCAAGCGCGAGATCAAGCGCTCGCTCCAGAACAAGCTCCATCGTTGCGCCGGGCCCGAAGACCTGGCCACCGCCAACGCCATCCTGGAACGCATCACCGCCCCCGGCGCAGATTATTCGGCGGCCTTTGTTGAACAATTCAAGCTCTTCGACGAAGAACTCAAAGAGTTTTTCAACGCCCGTTCGCTGGATGAGCAGTTGAACGCCCTGCTGCCCAACGTGGGCGGGCGCGAAGCCGATTTGATACGCTCGTTCCTGGGTCAAAAGGCAGGGACCGGTCTGCCGGAGCAAGGGCGCGCGCTGAGGGCGCTGACGGAACTGCGCCGCTGCTGCCTGGCGGCGGCCGAGGAACGACCGAACCTGGAGAGGCAGCAATTCCTGCTGGCGGACATTGGATTGGAGGACTTCGCTTTCGTTTTATTGAGCCGGATGGCCAACGAGTTCGATAGGGCCGGGGCGCAATGGCAGCCTCTGCTGGAGGCGCTGCTCTTGACAATTGCAAACCTGGCGCTCGGCAGCGTGGCGCCGGAGGAATGCGGGGCGATTCAGTCTGAACTGGGAGCGTGGAAGCAGGATTTTTGCCCCAAGGACCGCGAACAGCTCTTGCGCCTCAAGGCGACGGGGGAGCGCATCCTCCGGCTGACCGAGGAGCAGAGCCAACGCGTTCTGGCGCTGTTTTCAGGGCGCGTCGAGAAACTGGGACGGGCCCTGGGCGTGGCCGAACATGCTATCCGCCTCTTATGCGAGGCCGAGGTCCGAGGCCATCTTATCTTCCAGCTTTCCAAACTGGGCGCCCATCTGCTGCGGCGCCTGCGCGCGGAACTGGCGTTGCCCCCATGGGACGTGGTGGTCAGCGGCCAGGCGGCGGGCCGCGTCCGGGCGGTTCATGCTATCGAGGACCTGGGCGAGGTTTTGCCGGAGGCCGTTGTGGCTGTGCTCAGCCGTGCGGAAGGCGACGAGGAAATCCCCAAGGGTGTCGCCGGCATCGTGCTGGGGCATGAGATGCCTCATTTGTCCCATCTGGGCGTCCGCGCGCGGCAGGCAGGGACGGTCCTGGTTGTTTGTGAAGACACGGCGGTTTTCGACGAATTCAAAGACCTCGAGGGCCAAGTGATTTCGTTGACGGCCACTGCTGAAAAGGTCAATTGGACCACTGGCGCGGCTCCCGCCCCGGCCCGGCCCGATAGCCGGCCGGCGCGCATCCCCCCCGCGCGCCTGGCTCCGAAACCGGCCTGCATCGGTCTGGAACAAGCTGCCCCGGACTCCTGCGGCGGCAAGGCCGCGGGAGCCAGGCGCCTCGAGGAATTGGCCCTTCGGGCCGACGCCCGATTCAAAACACCCCCGGCGTGTGTGATTCCCTTCGGGGTGCTGGAAGAGGGCCTGCGGGCCGCCCCGGAGTTGGAGGCGGAATACCGGCGGTTGCAGGAGGAGATAAACCCAATGGCCCCCGAGAAGTTCTCGGCGGCAGCAAAACGCCTGCGCGAACTGATCGGGCAAGTCGGCGTGCCGGCCGAGATAGCGGCGGCGCTCGGCGAGCACTTTGCGCACGGGGACCGGCTCATGGTCCGGTCCAGCGCGAACTGCGAGGATTTGGCGGAACTGGCCGGCGCCGGGCTTTATGAATCGGCAGCGAACGTAGCCCAGGCGGACGCGGCTTCGGCCGTGCGGGCAGTCTGGTCATCGCTCTGGACTCGCCGCGCGGCATTGAGCCGAAGACAGGCGGGCATTCCTCACAGCCAGGCGCATATCGCGGTGCTCATTCAGCGGATGCTCACGCCGGATTTGTCCTTTGTCCTGCACACGGTCAACCCGTTGGATGGCAACCCACGCGAGCTGTATGCCGAGGTCGCGGCAGGTCTGGGCGAAACGCTCGCATCCGGAGCGATGCCCGGCACTCCTTATCGTTTCCTCTGCGACAAGGAATCCGGGACGCTGCGGACGCTGGCCTTTGCCAATTTCAGCCAGGCGCTCCGCCCGGCTGCCGCCGGCGGCATCTTGCGCTGCACGCTGGACTACTCGCTCATCCCGTTGTCGTGCGACGCGGAGGCGCGAAAGGAGTTGGGCGCTCGTTTGGCCCGCATTGGACGCCAGGTCGAGGAGGCCCTCCAGGGGCCGCAAGATATTGAAGGCGCCGTGGTCGGCAAGGAAATCTACCTCGTGCAGGCCCGCCCGCAGCAGGGGGTGAGGGGGGAATTATGAAATATAAAACCCTCGGCCTTTTTGAAAAGAGAATCGAAGGCGATGACAGCCTCATGGAGCTGGCCCGGTTGCGATTCCGGCAGGCGGGCCTGGGCGCCGAGATGCACGCGGACATCCCCGAGCAACTGGAGCATGAACTGCGATTTCGGCCCGCCCCGGACACCCCCGTCATGGCGCATCTGCCCCGAGGACTCAACCTGGCGGAAGACCAAAGCCGCCGGCGGATCGCGGAGTTTGCGTCCCGCCTGGCCGGGCGCGTCTGCGGAATGGTCATGCACGACTGTCCGGACCTGGGGGCGCGCCCGGGGGCGTATCTGCAGGCCGCCCGCCAGATGGAAGCCCGGCTGCAGGAGTCCCAAGCCGGCCCGATGTTGTTCATCGAGTATGCGGCCGGATTGGAGCCGGGCGTGTTCGCGCGCTTCTTTGAAGCCATCCGCAACTTGCGGCGGATCAGCGCGTGCATCGACACGGGTCACCTCGGGATTTGGCAGGCCCGGCAGACCTGGTCGCAAACCCATCCCGGCCAGGATATATGCTCGCTCAAGTCGCAGCCGCCCGGCTTGCCCCAGGCCATGCCCGAGGTGGATGCCGCCGTCCAGTCCGCCCTGCCCGCAGTCCTGGATTTAATCGCCGTCCTGGGTTCGTTTGGCAAGGCAGTGCATTTTCATTTGCATGACGGTCACCCGCTTTCAACCTTCAGCCCTTTTGGAGTTTCGGATCACCTGAGCTTTCTGGCCGAGATTCCGTTGCCTTTCGAGCGTCATGGCCGGCGGTCCACGCCACCCATGTTTGGCCCCACAGGGCTGCGGCGGATTGTGGCCAAGGCCCTGGAGTGCATCGCGCCCGCGCCGATCTCGTTCACATTGGAAATCCATCCCACCTTCGAGCGGCTGCCGCTGGGCGACGCGGCGCCGCTCTTCGCCCACTGGGCGGACAAAACCAACGCCGAGATGATGAACCACTGGCTTTGGACGCTCAGCCGCAATTATGATGCAATGAGAGCAAGTACTCCCTGAATCACGGTTTGATCAGGCGGTAGAACATATGCGCCACCTGGGTGGCAACATTCAGATTGGCGCTGTAGTCGATGGCGGTGACAGTGAGGAGGTTGGTTCCGAGGGAGATCTCAAAGTTACCGCGCCTCCCGGACGCGGATGGTGTAGCGCATGGCCTTATCGTTCATCGAGGTGAAAGTGACGCCTTGCTGGGCGTTTTCATCGAGAAAGAGGTTCTGAAAGGGGGTGCTGTCCAACACGAACCCCAGGCCATCTTTGAACTCGCAGTTGATTTGGACCTGGATGCGGCGGTTTATGCGGTTGCGAACGTTGGCGGCGACCTGGAGGCGGCCGTCGGGGAGGCGCTGGGGTTCGAGGCCGTCGCAGGTAACGGATTTTTGTGCGCCTTTGTCGAACAAGACGAAAGTGGAGACGTCTTCGAGGTTGTTGACCGTTGTGTTTTGGGGCGCGTAGGCGCCGTGGTCGCTGGCGCATCCGGTGATTAGGGCCAGGCCGGAAGCCAGGATGGCGAGAGCCAGGAGATTCATTTTCATGATTTTTGAGGGGTTGAGGATTGGTCGCTAATAAAAATGACTTTGTCTTTGCCGTCGGCGGGGACCTCGAAGGTGACGCTCTTGGTCAGTTGGGGCAGGACGTAGCCGGCGGGGTCGAGGAACTCGATGGTCGCGACATGGGGTCCGGGGGCCAGGGCCAGGCAGGCAAAGCTCAGGTAGTGGGGCAGGTCGTTCCAGGCGCGGGTGTCTGCGGCGGGGATGGTGGCGGAGGAGATAATCTTGCTGACGATGCCGGCGGCGAGCAGGCCGCCGCCGACCTCGTTCATAGTGGCGTTGCGGCCGCCTCCGGCCAGGAGGGTGCCGGCGCCGCCGAGGATGGCGACATCTCCGGCTATGTCCGTCGCGTTTTTGAACACGACCTTGTTGCCCAGGATGTGGTCCATGACCCGTCCGCCGCGGGTGGTGGCCTGAAAACCGACGTCATCGGTCGGCGCCACGGGGACTTGGAGGGCCTCGATGTTGATCCGGGCCGACCTGACCGGCGATGGCGGGGAATAGAAACAGAGCTTCTCCTGGTATTGGCCGGTGGCGAATTTGGTAGGCCCGGGGCCGAATTCGAGGAAGAACAGGACATTGGCCTTGGGATTGTATGGCGGCAGGGTCAGGCCCTTGGCGTCGGCCTGCGCCCGTTTGAAGGCGTCTGAGCCGTCGCCGCCCAGTTTTGTGGTGGCCAGGCCGTCCAGGTAATCGGGCAGGACCCAGTCGCCGGCATATTCGTGGTTCTCGGTGTCGCTGTCCTCGAACTCGGCGCTACGGAAGCAGGCGCGGGCATTGTCGGGCTCGCCGTCCATCCAATAGAGGATTCCACGATAGATATAGGCCATGGACCGCTCGTAGGGTTCGCCGATGAAGGTCTTTTTGGCTTCGGCATGGAAGTAGCCTCGGGCCTTGCGCGCGTTGGCGTCCGGTCCGAAGATGCCCTGGAGGCGGGTCAAGCCGTCGTCCAGATACTGTTTGGCAAGGTCGAACCTGGCCTGACACATGGCGGCGGCGGCAGTGCGGTATTCCCAGAGCACCTTGTCGCGAGGCGGGCCGTAGGCAATCTCCATCGGACCATCGATCATGAGGTTGCCCGTCAGGACGACCTGGCGCCCGGGTTGGGTCGCGCAACCCGCCAGCATGACGCCCACCGCCGCCAGCACGAACCGGGAAAAGTCTTTCATTCCCTCTTTGAGCGGCTTCAAGTCCCGGGGCCTAGCGATAGGCGGCATCCTCGAGCCCTTGCTTCTTGATCTCCGCCTGGTCCATCCAAACTATTTCACTTGTGCGGGCATCGATCAACTCGAAGCTGTAGAGGACATAATCGCTCGTCCCCGCCCCGGTCCGCGCGGTCAAGCTCTGGAGCTTGCCGGTCAGGAAGAAGTCCGCGCCTTTGAACTCCACAGGATTGGGGTCGGCGCTAGCGGTGACTTGGCCGGAGCGTTTGAGTTCGCGTTCCCTTTCGAGGGCGGCCATGCGGCTGCGCGCCAGAAACACCACTTTGCCCATGGCCTTCATGGACAATTGCCCCTCAATGCGGGTCAGGAATATGTCTTTGTTAATCGGAAACCGGCTCTCGTTGACGACGGGCTCCAGGACGATGTGCGGCACGCCCTGGGCATTGGCGATTTGGGGAATCGCCAGGATGCTTCGGGCCATCTTGTCGGTAACCATGACCAAGTCCTGGGATTCGATGCCGGTGCCTGCCACGAACCCGCGTTCATCAGCCCGCATTTCGGTCACCGGGGTCCCGGAAGGATTCTTCACTCCCGAGGAGGCGCAACCTGAGATAAGTCCCGCCACGGCCAGTGCAGGAAAAGCAATGCGATATTTGGAGAAGTCCATAAAACAATCGATCGGTTCCAGTTTGTCGATGCGCTAAACCATACGCAATGATTTGACGCTGCAGTGCCGGCTTTATTCGCCCGCCGCTCTCTTACGATAGGTACTATGGATGAACCCGGCGTGGTTGGCAAACGAAAAAGGGGCGATCAGGTAACCGGTTACCGATGCCTTAGGCGATCAGACCATGGTTTCGTTGGCGCTGCCGCGGCGGTAGCCTTCGAGGTCGAGCGTGACATGCGCGTAGCCGATGCGCTTGAGCGCCGCGGCCGCTTTGGCCAAAACGCCGTCCTCGATCCACTTCCGCATTTCACCAGGTTCCACTTCAATGCGGGCGAGGTGGCGGAGGGGGGGCGCCCGTGGGCCGGCCTTGGCCGGCGCGGGTTGGGAGTTCATCCCGGGGGCCGGTTGGGGCGGACGGGAGAGGGAGCCGGCGGCGTTCCCGATTGGGAATTGGAGGTTGGGCGTTGGCAACTCATGGTGCCTGACTCGGACGTCGAAAAAACCGAGGTCGCGCAAGACGTTCTCGGCCTGTTCGATCATTCGGAGCTTTTCCGGCGTCACGGCTTCGCCATAAGGGATGCGTGAACTCAGGCAGGCCATCTGTGGTTTGTCGCCGGTGGGCAGGCCAAGCCGGGTAGAAAGCCGGCGGATTTCCGGTTTGGTCAGGCCCGCCTCCTTGAGCGGGGCGCGCACCTGAAACTCCTCGGCGGCCTGGGCGCCAGGGCGGTAATCGCCAATATCGCTTGCGTTTTCGCCGTATGCGATGACGGCGAAGCCTTCCGCCTTGGCAAGGGGAGCCAACTCGCTGAACAGCTCGTGCTTGCAGAAATAGCACCGGTTGTTCGGGTTGGCCACATAAGCGGGATTGTCAAATTCCCGGGTGCGCAGAACGCGCACGGGAAAGCGAAACTCCTTGGCCAGGGAGAGCGCCTCGGCCAGTTCGCGTCTGGGCAGGCTGGGGGTATCGGCGATGGCGGCCAGGGATTTGTCGCCCAGGACTTCGCGCGCCACCACCGCCAGAAAGACCGAATCGACGCCGCCGGAGTAGGCGATCAGGCAGGAGCCGCAGGAGCGCAACACGGCGCGCAATCGTTCTAACTTGTCCAGTTCCACGGGTACAAAATGCCATTGTTCGCGGTCGTTGTCGAGACCCACGCGGAGCGGCAGGGCCGGGAATCCGAAATCCGAAGGAGCGGCGGGCACGGTGCGGAGCCTCGTCCAGGATGGCAGCGCTGCATCAGGCGCCGAATAGCCGCCTCATTTGTTGAACCGGAAGTTGACGATGTCGTAGTCCTGGATGACGTACTGCTTGGTTTCGAGGCGGAGTTTGCCGGCGCGCTTGGCCTGGGTTTCGCCGCCGGCAGCGATGAAGTCGGCGAAGCTGATGATCTCCGCGCGGATGAAGCCTTTCTGCATGTCGCTGTGAACGGAGGCGGCGGCTTCCCAGGCGGTCGTTCCTTTGCGGATCGGCCAGGCCCGGTTTTCCTTGCCGCCGACGGTCAGAAAGCAGATGTAGCCGCCTTCCGAAAAGGCCCGCAGGAGCAGGGTCTCGGGCTGCCGCAGTTCCTCCGGCCCCGCGACCACAATCGGTTTGGCGGTGCAAAAGCTGTGGGCGGCCACGGCCTGCAGCTCCACGGCCTGGAACCCGGCGTCTCGAACGAACTGCTCGGCTTCGAGCCGCGCCTTGATCTTTTCCAGCACGGTTCGCTCGCCTGGCTGGGGGTCGCGCTCGAGCCGCGTCTCGACGAATTCCAGGTCTTTGAGGATCAAGTCCGGCTTGCTCTGCCCGGAGGCGAGGATAACGTCGGCATCCTGTAGCTCGTCCTGCCCGATGACATCCGCCTGGGCCTGGGTCTTCTTGTCGGCCTCGACCAGTTCATGGGCCTGATCCAGCCGGAGGTCTTTCAAATTATGTTTGCCGGTTTTGATGTCGGAAATGCCAAACAAAGCAATCTTCATAAAAGCTCACGCGCGCGGGGAGTATGGCATCTAAAACCGCCTTGACCAAGGAGGAACTCGCGGAGTTGCTCTGAGTTTGAGTTCGGCGCTGCGCCGCTCGGAGACGGAGGTCTATAGCCCCAGGATACCTTTGAGGAAGCGGCCGGTGTGGCTGGCGGGGGTCATGGCGATAGTTTCGGGAGGACCCTGGGCCACGATCTGGCCGCCGGCGGAGCCGCCTTCGGGGCCGAGATCGATAATCCAATCGGCGGTCTTGATGACATCGAAGTTATGCTCGATGACAAGCAGGGTATTGCCGGAGGCGCGGAGTTTGAAGAGGACCTCGAGCAGTTTGGCGACGTCGTGGAAGTGGAGGCCCGTAGTGGGCTCGTCAAGGATATAAAGGGTGTGGCCGGTGGCCTTGCGGCTGAGTTCGGCGGCGAGCTTGACCCGCTGGGCCTCGCCGCCGCTGAGGGTCGTGGCGGACTGGCCCAGGCGAATGTAGCCCAGCCCGACTTCGGCCAGAGTTGCCAGCGGCTCGGAAATCCGCGGCACGGCCCGGAAGAAGGTGACCGCCTCATCGACGGTCATATCAAGGACATCGGCGATGTTTTTGCCCTTGTAGTTGATTTCGAGGGTCTCGCGATTGTAACGGCGGCCGTTGCAGGCCTCGCAGGTGACATAGACCGGCGGGAGGAAGTGCATTTCGATTTTGATGAGGCCGTCGCCCTGGCACTTTTCGCAACGCCCGCCTTTGACGTTGAAACTGAAGCGGCCGGAGCCGTAGCCGCGAATCCTGGCGGCGGGGAGCCGGGCGAAGAGGTCGCGAATATGGTTGAACATGCCGGTGTAGGTGGCCGGATTGCTGCGCGGGGTGCGGCCGATAGGGGTCTGGTCGATGACGATGACCTTGTCGAGGCGCTCGAAGCCCTTGAGGGCGCGGAAGGCGCCGGGCCGTTCTTTGGAGCCGAAGAACTTTCGGAACAGGGCGCGCCGGAGGATGTCGTCCACGAGCGTGCTCTTGCCGGAGCCGCTGACGCCGGTGACACAGGTGAGGGTGCCTAGTGGGATGCGAGCGTCGATGTCCTTGAGGTTATTCTGGCTGGCGCCCAGGACCTCGAGCCAGCCGCGTTCCTCGGTAGGTTTGACACGCTGGCGGGGGACCGGGATGGCGAGTTGGCCGTTGAGGTACTTGGCGGTGAGAGAGCCAGGGTGCGCCAGGAGCTGCGCCAAGGGGCCTGCGGCGACCAGTTCGCCGCCATGAACGCCGGCCCCCGGGCCCAGGTCCAGGATGTAATCTGCCCGGCGGATGGTGTCGGCATCATGCTCGACCACCAGGACGGAGTTGCCGAGGTCGCGAAGCCCCTCCAGGGTGCGCAGGAGCCGCTCGTTGTCGCGCTGGTGCAGACCGATGCTGGGCTCGTCAAGGATGTAGAGGACCCCCACCAAGCCCGCCCCGATCTGCGTGGCCAACCGGATGCGCTGGGCCTCCCCGCCGCTTAAGGTGCCGCTCTCCCGGTCCAGGGTCAGGTAGCCCAGGCCGACGTTCTTGAGGAAGCCCAGCCGGGCCCGGATTTCCTTGATGATGTCCCGGGCGATCTTCTCCTCGAACTCGGTCAGCTTGAGGCCCGCAAAGAAGGCATCGGCCTGCTCGACCGAGAGCGCGCAGACGTCCATGATCGACAGACCTGGGATGGGGAGGGGTCTTGCCTGGCGCGCGCTGGTCCGGAGGGCGGGGCGCCCAGGCGCCAGGGGGGTGTCCTGCCCCACCCTGACGGCGAGGACCTCCGGCTTGAGCCGGCGTCCGTCGCAGGCATCGCAGAACTCGGGACTCATGAAGCTCTTGAGGCGGTTGCGGGTGAATTCGCTTTCGCTTTCGGCATAGAGGCGCTCGAGGTTGGGAATGACCCCTTCGAAGGGACGCGTGATTTTGCTCATTTTGCCCGCGCGCCAGAAGCTGAAACTGATCTCGGTCTGGCCCGAACCGCGGAGCAGGACGTTTTTGAAATCCTCCGGCAGCCTCTGCCAAGGGGTTTCAAGGCCCTGCTGGTAGTGGGCAGTCACGCCGCGCAGCAGGGCCTTGTAATACATCACCATGCGTTTGCCGCCACGCCGCCATGCAAGGAGCGCGCCTTGTTCCAGCGACTTTTCCGGGTCGGGCACGATGAGCCCAGGGTCAAAAACCATCTTCTGGCCCAGACCATGGCAGACCGGGCACGCGCCCAAAGGGGCATTGAAGGAGAAGTGCTTGGGGGTGAGCGGCTCGTAGCTCTTGCCGGTGGCAGGACTCAGATTGCGGTTCGAGTGCAGAGTTTCGATCCAGGCGGATTCGGTGGCGCGCGATGCCGGCCGCAGGACCTCGGAGGCTATGTTCGAGCCTCCAGCCTTCCCCGGCCAGGGGCCGGCTACGGCTGGCAGGCCGCCCTCCGTCCTCCGGACTGTGGACTGTGAACCGTGAACTGTGGACTCCCCCGCCTCCTGGTGGAGGGCGCACAGGACACCCTGGCCCCAGCGCAGAGCGGTCTCGACCGAGTCACTGAGGCGCACGCGCACCTTCTCATCAATGACCAACCGGTCCACGACGGCCTCGATGGTGTGCCTTTGCTTGGGATCGAGCTTGACGCGGACGCCGTTAGCCAGCTCGATCAGTTCGCCGTCGACACGGGCGCGAACGAAGCCCTCTCGGGAGAGGCGCTCGATGACGTCGCGAAACTCCCCCTTCTGGCCGCGGACGACGGGGGCGAGCAGCATGACGCGTGTGCGCGGAGGCAAGGAGAGGATTCTATCGACGATGTCACTCGTGGTCTGCCGGACAATGGGCACGCCGGTCTCGGGGCAATAGGGCCGGCCCACGTGCGCGTAGAGGAGGCGCAGGTAATCGTAGATTTCGGTGGTCGTGGCGATGATGGAGCGGGGGCTGGAGCCGGAGCTGCGCTGCTCGATGGCGATGGCCGGCGAAAGCCCCTCGATGAAGTCCACGTCCGGCTTCTGCATCTGGTCCAGAAACTGCCGCGCGTAGGCCGAGAGCGATTCGACATACTTGCGCTGGCCCTCGGCATAGATGGTGTCGAAGGCGAGCGACGACTTGCCCGAACCGCTCAACCCGGTGATCACCACCAGCTTGTCGCGAGGGATGTTCAGCGTGAGGTTCTTGAGGTTGTGCTCACGCGCCCCGCCTATCCTGATGAATTCTTTGCTCACGGACCCGAATTTTGCCAATCCGACAATCCAACAGCCTACCGGAAATCCCGCAGGAAGCAAAGACATCCTGTTTATTGACCATTGGCAATTGGCGGCGGGCCATCTATTTTTGGCCGGATGAACATTTTGGAAGAGCTGCAATGGCGCGGTTTGCTGGCGGATTGCACGGACCTGCCCGGGCTGGGCAAACGGGCCGGTTCCGGCCCGATTACGCTTTACTGCGGGTTTGACCCGACGGCCGACAGTCTGCACGTGGGGAACCTGGTGCCGTTGCTGGCCCTGCGCCGGTTTCAACTGCTGGGCCACCATCCAATAGCCCTGGCCGGCGGGGCGACCGGCTCGATTGGCGACCCCAGCGGCAAGACCCAGGAGCGCCAGTTGCTCACCCGGGAGGTCCTGGCCGCCAATATCGCAAAGGTCAAGGACCAGCTCCGCCGCCTGCTGGATTTCGATACGCCGGTCAATCCCGCCCGGTTGTTCGACAACGCCTCGTGGACGGAGTCGGTGAGCTACCTCGATTTCCTGCGCGACATCGGCAAACACTTCCCGGTCAACCAGATGGTCGCCAAGGAGAGTGTCCGCGCCCGGATGGAAGACCGCGAGGCGGGCATCAGCTACGCCGAGTTCAGCTACATGCTGCTCCAGGCCTTCGACTTTTACGTTCAGTGCCGGGACTACGATTGCCAGTTGCAGATCGGCGGCAGCGACCAGTGGGGCAATATCACCGCCGGCATCGACCTCACCCGCAAGAAACTCGGGCGCGCGGTCTATGGCCTGACCCTGCCCCTGATTACCAATCCGGACGGTTCCAAGTTCGGCAAGACTGTCGCCGGGGCCGTATGGCTCGATGCCGCCAAGACCAGCGTCTATAAGTTTTACCAGTTGTGGATACGCGTCGATGACCGGAACGTCATTCCATACCTGAAATTCTTCACCTTCCTCAGCCAGGAGGAGATCGCCGCGCTCGAGACCCAGCACGCCCAAAACCCCGGCGCCCGCCCGGCCCACAAGGCCCTGGCCAAGGCCGCCACGGATTTGGTCCACGGCCCGAGCGCCACGGCCGAGGCCGTCCGCGCCAGCGAAATCCTCTTCGGCGGCAACCTGGCGGGCGTCTCCGAGGCCACATTCAATGAAATTGTCGGTGAAGTGCCGACGAAGGAAATCAGGAAGTCCGAGTTGGATGGCGCCGGCAAGCCGCTGGTTGAATTGCTGGTCGCCAGCGGGCTCTGCGCGTCCAAGGGCCAGGCGCGAAAAGACATCGAAGGCGGAGGCGTCTATGTCAACAACCTCCGCCAGGCGGGCGCGCAGCGCGCCATCACGGCGGCCGACCTGCTCTTCGGCAAACACCTGCTCCTGCGCAAGGGCAAGAGGAGCTACGTTGTGGTCATGGTGAAGTAGCGGGCACTGCCTCGTAAGGGGACAGAATCGTCCAGACCTGGGGCTGATGTTTTGACACGGCAGCACGTGCCGCGATAATCCTCACGGCCGCGCCGACGCGACCGAATGGGGGTGCACGCCGCGGGACCTTCGCGGGCCTGGACGAGTTTGAAGATACCCGCCCCAGGCCTTGGCACTCCGCCTGCTGCCCGTCAACCGGCTTTTGTGCAGCAGGATGAGAGTCATTCGATTCCCGCCACATCTGCAAAAGGAGCAAAACCAAACCAAAGGAGAATCATGAAAATCAATCAAGCATTACAAATCGCGGCCACACTGGTCCTCGGCATTAGCCAGGGGAGCGGAGCTGTCCAAGTTTATAGGTATTCCGGCCCGGTTGCCGGATGGACGGAAGCGGCTTTGACTCCGGGTCCTGGTAGTAGCGGAGAGTTTGTTGCAAATTTCGGCAACCTCACTGAATTCTTGATTTATGACCCCGTGGCCCAAACCCTCCGGCAAGTGGGTTTTGTCACCGTCAGCCCGTCCAGGGGGTCTTTCGATATCGTGCCAGCGCCGCCTCCCAATGATCCGCCGCCGCCGGTCGGCTCGGCAACCCTTAGTGTCGGTTTCAACGGCATTGTGCCATTTGACTACATATCGAGGGCCTCTGGGGGTGTCTTCTCCGGGACTCTTCTTGTCCCGGTCACGGGGGTCGGCGTGTACGAGGGGCGACGCTTTGCAGGAAGCTGGGTTTTGAAAATCCAATTGGACACGCAGATCGACACGGTCACCCCCACGTCGCTCACATTCAGCCAGCAGTCCTATGGCTCGGGGTCTGCAAAGGAGGTAATATTTACGCGCATGGGAGACCTTACGGACGGAGGTGATGATGGCAGTTATGACTATTCCTGGGGCCTCACTTCCGTCGTGGCGACGGCTCTTCACGAGTCTGGGAGCGGGAATGACGGGGACTCTCCGAATGATTAGGCCGGGGACTGGCACCCTGCCTGCGCAGGCAAAAATGGACATTGAGATGCGCACCACAGTGCCCACGCACTGTTCGGCTTGCGCCTCGTTTTGCCTACCAGTGCGGGACCTCAAGCTCTTTGCAGATGCGGCGGGCCAGGTAGTCCTTGATCTCACGATGCCTGGGAACCGCGGTCCACGCCCGATTGACGGGATTCTCCCAAATGGCATGCGCGCCACCCTGCCGCTTCAACACACAACCGTGTTGGCGCAGGTGGCGCTCCAGATGCGCCAGCCTCATAGTGCCGGCGCTTCAACGATCTCGCGCAGTGCTTGAGGCGAGCTCTCCTGGCGGGCGCGCTCACGAAGGTATTCGACGGCCAGCTTCAGGGCGTCCAATAGATTGGTCCTGGCCTCCTCCATCGAATCCCCCTGGCTTTGCACCCCTGGCATTTCCTCGAACCAGCAAACATAGCCACCCTCATCAGCGGGTTCAAAAACAGCGGTCAGTTTCATGTCTTTGAGTATGCCAAATGAATTGGAGGACGGCAATATGGGTCTCGCGCCCAGGGACGCCGCAGGTGTGAGGCGGAGTTGTAGGGTCCACCAAGCGGTGAGGCCAACTGCCCGGGGCGCTCACTCTTTTTCCAGGAGAAACACCCTCGAGGATTTTCTGCCAAGGGCGGATTCCACCTTGAGCATGGCAGGGTAGTCTTGGGGAGGGACGATGGCGGGCAAGGTGTCGAACTCATCGGTGATGACGCACTTGCCGGGCGTGTCCTCGGCGCGAATGCTCGCCTGGCCGGCCCCGTCGGGCGCGGCGATGCGCTGGCTTTTCGGGGCCATAACGAGGTGACGGAACCCGGGGGGCAGCTCGATCTCGGTGCGAACGCTCTCCCGGCTCCGCCAGGAAATGAACAGGGGCAAGGCCCTGCGGTCGGCCCCGGCGGCGAAGAGCGAGGGAATGAAGGGGAGATCGAAGTAGAAGTACTTCCCGTCGACCACGCCGTAATTGTCGATTGCGACGGCGAACTGCTCGACGCCGGGATAGGCGTCGAATTTCGTCACCAGGTCGCCGACCGGGCGCGCGCCCTGGGCGACGGTGGAAACGATCTCCTGGTGATAACGGTTTCGCTCCTCCGGAGGCAATTCGGAGAAATAGCGATTCTTGGAGTTGTAGTTGTCCCCGAAATAGTGGCGGCTGACTCCCAACCGCGTCTTGCCGGTGTCGTCGAGGGAGAGCGAATAGAGCGTCTCGGTTCGGTCCTGGCAGTCGTCGGCGGCTTTGATGGTTTCAAACTGGCGGTCGGAGAGGCGGAAACCCAACCGCCCGTCATGGGGGGTCGAGCCCAGCCTGGCATATTGGTCGGTATCGTTCAGATAGAGGGTCTGCCCCTGGACGCTTACGCGGACCAGGGGCGTCTGGAAGGAATCGGGCAGCGGGACACTCAAGGCCACGTTGGTGATGCCGGCGATAGGCGGCAGGCTGGAGGCGAGGACAAACTGGGGTTCAAACCCGGCCGCCTCGAACAGGGCGTGAAGGAGGATGGCCCGGTCGGCCAGGTGGCCGTATCCGTCGGCCAGGGTGGTGTCGGCGGCGGAGAGTTCTTTGAGCGGCAGTTGCGTGAAAGAAGGCCCTGCCAGGCGGATCGCTTTGGCAACATAGTCTCGAATCGCTTTCACTGCTTCCAGCCGGGTTCTTGCATCGTGGGTCAATTGGCGGGCCAGTTCCCCTGCCCTCGCGCGCTGGCGCGAGCGCTGGACCATCGTCTCTTCCAGTTCCTTCACGTAGGCGCTGGCGTCGCCGGCAAAAAAGGCGACGCCGGCGACATAAGCCCATTCGGGCGGCAGTTGGCCCTCGGCGGGGAGGGCCTTGACGTTCTGGGCCGTCCATTCAAAGACTTGTTTGCCATTCTCGGTCCGCGTCTGCTCCTTGAGCAGTCCGGGCGCGCCGCTGATCCTCGTGGTCATTTCCAGGTCGGCAGGGGCGGTCAATTGAAAGGACTTTTGCTCGACCTCGTCGGGCAATTGGAACGGTTCAAACCCGGCGACATAAGCTCTGTCTTTGGCGGTGAGCTCGAACTCGACTTCGATGGTCGAGCCAATGTCCACACCCGGCAGGTTGGCGACCAGGATCTTCCCGCCAGTGTAACGTTTGGCAGAGGCGTTCCAGCCTGAATCCATGACGTTGATTTCGTCTTTGGCGATTTCCTGGCGCTGGCCGGTTTTGGAAATGACCACCGCACGGATGAGGCGCGCCTGCTGGCAGGCGGGGTTGTATTCGATCTTGACCTCCGCTTCGCGGATTTTTCCGGCGTAAGTGAGGATGCGCTTGGAATAGCTGGCTCGATAGACGGCGGTGTGGGCGTCGGTCACGTCGAGTTGTTTGCGGCTGGAAAGGAGCCTGGCATTGGACTCGACGGGAGATTCGGGCGGACTCTGAGTTGCGTCTGCGGGTTGGACCGCGGCGTCGGGCGACAGTGCCAACACCGGCGCTTTCCGGGCGTCATATTCGAGGCCCTTGAGCGTCTGTTTGAGTTCCAAGTATTGCTCGGGAGAGAACTCGACCACTTTGAGCTTGAGCTGGCGCGAACAAATCAAGGAGCCGTCGCGTGCGCTGAAGTCCTCCCGGCAACTCACGCAATCGTCCTCCACCGGGGAGCAGGAGGGCAGGGAGAGGGCCTGGCCGAATCCCCGGTCCAGTTTCAGAGAGATGTCCTCTTTCAGGCCGCACGTCACCCAGGTCTGCATGGGATATTTTCTCTTGTCCAGACCCGCGCCGCCGAGAATGAAAGTGACAACGCCCAGCTCCTTGCCGATCCAGGGCGGACTCACCACGGACAGGCCGGCGCCATCTGCCGCAAGGCCGTCCACTGAGAACTCCAGGACGGCCCGCAGCTCCCGGGAGACATCGAGCATGTCCTCCGGGATGAGCTGGAAGCTCTTGAGGCGGGCGCCCGGCATGACTTGCTTGAGCCTGTGCTCGAAGAACCGGCGCCGATCGTCGGGTTTCATGTGGGCAAACGTGTTGCGATAGGCATCGTCATTGACACCCTGGAACGACACCTCGGATTTCGCCTCGAGCGCGCCGGCCGCGCTCAGGACGCCCGTGGTCTTGACGCCCAGCATGTTGTCCTCGGGGGGCTGTATGGGGCTGAGCCGGATCGTCTCACCCTCGGGCCGGCACACCAGGTAACTCTGGTTTCCGTCCTCCGCGGGCAGCAGTTCCCGGGTGTGCTCATCGGTCGGGTCCATCAGCAGGTATTTACCCTTCTGCGTCTCCACGCCGACGATGGCGTGGTTGAAATCGGCGTCCGGGACCTCCGGGTCTTTTCTAATGCCGACGTTGATCAGGACCGGGTATGCCTTGAGGCCCGCAATCCGCAGCATCGAGACGAGCAAGGCCGCCTTGTCGCGGCACACGCCGTACTTATTGTCGAAAGTCAACCGCACGTCGTGCGGCTCAAAGCCGGGCCGGTCCTTTTCCGGGGTCAGGCCCATGTAGCGGATTTTTGGGGACACGTAATAGAAGAGCGCCTTGATTCTATCGAGGTCGGTCTCGGAGCCGGCAATGAGCGACTGGACGGTCTGTTTCATTTCAGGCGTGGTGGCCTCGAGGTGGGGGCTGCTCAGCTCCCAGTACCATTTGGAAACCCGGGCCCAGTCCGGAATCGTGCTCACCAACAGCCGCTGCAACACCATCTCGTACGGCGGCATCGACGGTTCGTCGAACATGCGCGGCACGTTCCGGACCTCCCAGCGCCGGACGAGCGTTTTGTCCTCGCCCGGCTGCTCGGAGTAACGCACGGTGCCCGGCGCCTCGTCCCTCAAAACGACGCGTTTGAGCGGGCGCTCCGGCGGCGTGCGCGCTTCATAGGAGAGGTGGCGGATGAAGCCCCGGCCCTCAAAAAGGCTCTCTTCGGCAAATTCGCCGGGGATGATGGGACGCTGGATCGTCTGACGCACAATCGAGTGGAGGAGGTCGCCGATTTCCAGCTTCGGAATGCTCAGCCGCAGCAGCCGCATGTTAGGGTCGTAGATGTTCATCTGCATCTGGCTGTCATCGATCGTCTCCTTGGAGTTGGCCTTGACATCGACAGGGACCGCTTCACCGCCGGGCCGCAGGACCTCCGCCTCGACGATCTCGACCGTGGAATACGGGAGCACGAAACTGAACGAAAGCGTCCGGTTGTCGCGCTTGCCCTTTTCGGTCAGCACCTTGACGAACGTCTCGTCCTGGCATTCGCCGGTGCCGTCCGGCCGATAGACGCGCACCATCCGCTTCTCGACCGTCGCCTCGTCGCAATTGGGGTAGCTGGCCGGCGTGATTTCAGCGGCGGCCTCAATGGCCTTTTTGGGGTCCGCGAGCGCCCAGTTCGGGCCGGCGTACCGGTTGGTGTCGCCCCGGACTTGCAACGCAACCAAGGCGAGCGCCATCCACAGGAAACCACGGAATATCCTTGCGTTCTTTATGTTCATAAATCAGAAACAGCATGCACCATAAGTTCAGCAGGGCAGCGGTGTCAAGGGGCCGGAGCAGGGGTGGCGGGGTTGGGATTAGGGCTTGGCGTTGGGGCGAGTTTTTGCGAGCATGGATTTGGCCCGATGACATACAAAGCCTGGTTTCAATGCATCAACCCGCAGTGCGGAGCCACGTATCCGCTGAACTCGATCGTGTACCAGTGCGGGCAGTGCCGGTCGCTGCTGGAAGTGCGGCACGATATGGAGGCGCTGGGGCGCCGGGAAGCAGCGGCCTGGGTCAAGCTTTTCGAGGACCGCTACAAGAGCAACGAACGGCCCTACGGCTCCGGGGTGTGGGGCAAGAAGGAGTGGGTGCTGCCGGAAATCGGCAACGAGAACGTGGTGTCGCTTTACGAAGGAGGCACCAATCTCTTTTGGGCGGAGCGTTTCGGCAAGGTCATCGGCGTCCAGGACCTCTGGATCAAGCTGTGCGGCAACTCGCATACCGGCTCGTTCAAGGACCTGGGCATGACGGTGCTGGTTTCCCAGGTCAAGCAGATGATCGCCCAAGGGGCGCCGATTAAGGCGGTGGCCTGCGCCTCGACGGGCGACACCTCGGCTGCGCTGGCGGCCTATTGCGCCGTTGCAGGCATCCCATCGGTCGTGCTGCTGCCGCGGGGCAAGGTTTCCCTGGCGCAATTGGTCCAACCTGTCTCCAACGGCGCGCTGGTGCTCAGCCTGGACACCGATTTCGACGGCTGCATGAAGCTGGTCCAGGAGATCACCCGGGACCCGACGCTTTACCTGGCCAACTCGATGAACTCGCTCCGCGTCGAGGGCCAGAAGACCGTCGGGATTGAAATCGTCCAGCAATTCGACTGGCAGGCCCCCGATGTCATCCTCATCCCCGGGGGCAACTTGGGCAACGTCTCGGCCCTCGGCAAGGGCTTGCTGATGCTGCGGGACCTCGGTCTGATCGCGCGGTTGCCGCGCATCGTGGTGGCCCAGGCAGAACGGGCCAACCCGCTCTACCGTTCCTACCTGCGCAATTTCGAGGTTTTCGAGCCGGTGCGCGCGCAAAAGACCCTGGCCAGCGCCATCCAGATCGGCAACCCGGTGAGCCTCGAAAAGGCGGTGCGCACTCTCCGCCAGTTCAACGGCATCGTCGAGCAGGCCACCGAGGAAGAACTGGCGGACGCCGCCGCGCTGGGCGACCGGACCGGGATGTTCAACTGCCCGCATACCGGCGTTGCGCTGGCGGCCCTGCTCAAGCTGCTCAAGGCCGGCAAGATCGATAAGGCCGAGCGCGTGGTGGTCATCTCGACCGCCCACGGGCTCAAGTTCGTCGAGATGAAGGTCAAGTATCACCGGCGCGACTTGGAGTTCGCTTGCCGGCACGCCAACCAGCCTGTCGAGCTGCCGGCGCGCCTGGACGCCGTGAAAGAGGCGCTCGCGCAGGCGCTTCAGAAAGGGGAGCGATGTATATGAAGCAATCCCTGGCACTGCTTCTCCTGGCTGCCGGGATGGCCCCGCCCTCCCTTCCGGCCTCGGCTCAAATGCCCAAGGTCAGCGCGACGGTCCACTCCCAGGCCCTGCACGCCGGAAAGATCAACCCGATGTTGTTCGGCAACTTCATCGAGTTGCTGGATGACGTGGCGCCGGGGATGTGGGCCGAACTGCTCAATGACCGCTCCTTCGAGGGCATTGTTCCGCCGGCAAACTGGTGCTATTTCGACGGCTCCCCGGACATCTGCGACCGCCCCTGGGACACCAACGGCACCTGGACGCTCGACACGGAGGCCCCCTTCAACGGCGCCCGCAGCGCCAGACTCACCGCCGGCCCCCAGCCGGCCAGCTTGACGCAGTCGGGCCTGGCGGCAAGAAAGGGGATGGGCTATCGCTTCTCGGGCTACCTGCGCTCAGACTCCGCAGTCAAGGCGGCCGTGCTGCTCAAGTGCCTCTTGCCCACCGGCCAATGGATGACCCTGGCTCGGGCGGAACTCCCGGCCCTTTCGCCGCAATGGAAAAAGTGCGCTCTCCAGATGACCTCGGCGGGGGAAACCGACCGGGCCGTCTTCGAGCTCCGCGTCGAGGGGCAAGGCCGGGCGTGGGCGGACAAGCTCTCGTTGATGCCCAATGACAATCTCAACGGTTGGCGGTCGGACGTGGTCGAGGCGATCCAAGAGGTGCGTCCGGCAGTCATCCGCTGGGGCGGCTCGAGCGTGGACCCGGGACACTACCGCTGGAAGAACGGAATCGGCGACCGCGATCTGCGCGTGCCCTGGCGCAATGAAAACTGGGGAAGGATAGACCCCAACGACGTCGGCATCGACGAGTTCTGCCAGTTCTGCGAACTGACCGGGGTGGAACCGTTGATTTGCGTCAGCTTTGCCGACGGTCCCCGGAGCGCGGCTGACCTGGTGGAATACTGCAACGGCGACGCCGGTTCGGGCTGGGGCGCCAGGCGCGCGGCCAACGGCCACCCCGCGCCCTACCGGGTGAAGTACTGGCAAATCGGCAATGAAATCAACCCGAACAACCAAGAATACCTCGACCAGTTTCCGGCCTTCATCGAAATGATGAAAAGGGCGGATTCGGGCGCGCGCATCATGGCCTCTTTCCCCGGCCAGAAACTGCTCGACCGGGTGGGCAGGGACATCGCTTATGTTTGTCCGCACCACTACACCGCAGACCTGGGATGGTGCGAGCGCGATTTCCTTCACGTCGCCGAGATGCTCGACCACACGCCGGGCTGCGCGCAGATCAAGCTGGGAGTGACGGAGTGGAATATTGACGCCGGTTCGTGGGGATTGGGCCGGGCCAAACAGGCGACACTCGGGGCCGCGTTGATGAACGCCCGCTACCTCCATCTGCTCATGCGCCATTCCGACCGAGTGGAAATGGCCTGCCGCTCAAACCTGGCCAACAGCTACTGCGGGGCGATCATCGAAACGGCCGCCTCAGGTTCGGGCGTGCTCAAGCGCGCCAGTTATTATGTCATGTATTTGTATTCGCATCATGCCAAGCCCGTCCCCTTGCGGCTCGAGCAATCCGGCGACCCCCTGGACCTCGTCGCCTGCGCTTCCGAGGACAGGAAATCGGTGGTCGTTTTCGCCGTCAATGCCCGGCCCGAACCCGTCGAATTCTCGGCCGCTTTCGATGGGTTTGGCGGGGCGGTTCGCCCGGCAAAGGCGGAGGCCCTGTGCGACCCGCTCGATGCCGGGCAACCGGATGTCATAAACCACTGGAACGCCCCCGAGCGCGCCACCATCCTCCCGCTCTCGCCCGCCCCCGGCAAACTCGTCCTGCCCGGCCTTTGCGCCGCGGCAATTGAGTTCGAAATCCAAAGCCATTAGGGTCACGCTATTGCATGTGCGCGACGTACGCATCAACTTCCTCAATCCCGGCGCGGCAATACGCCACCAGACGATGAGCTCCGTCGATCGTCTCGTATCCCCCATCCATGCCTGGCATGCACGATCGTATCCGCTTGGATACACCAATGCGGTCCCGTCTCCGGGACCACTGGGGTTGGACATTCGCGCTGCGCCCCGACTGTCCATGGAGCCCGCGCTGAAAGCGCGCAGCATACCAGCCCAGGGCAAGCGGAGCGTCGCCCTGGGAAAGCCTGAACCTCAGCAAGAACCAGGCGCTGGCCCAAGTGGTGATGGAAGTCAAACGCGGTTCGTCCAAGTGGCTGAAAACCCAGGGACCGCAGCTTGCGCCGTTCCATTGGCAGGCGGGTTATGCAGCCTTTTCGATGGGTCAATCCGGGGTACCCGGGCTGAAATCCTACATCGGCCGGCAGGAGGAGCATCACCAGCGCAAATCCTTTCAGACAGAACTCCGGGCGTTGTTGAAGCGCTATGAGATGGCATTCGACGAGCGTTACCTTTGGGACTGAGGCAACTGCTCCCGCCCCTGCAGGGCGGGTTGGGATCGCGCGACAGTTTTCCCAGGGCGGTTGCCCTGGGCTGATATGCCCGCACGCCGTTGGCGTGCAAAATGTCCGAACCTCCGTCTGGACCCTGCCGGCAGCGGGACCCGACGAGTTGGGAGAGGGCCCCCAGGGACGGAGGGGCTGAAAAGGCCTGCCCTGCGGCAGGTGACGAGACCTTGTCGTACACATACAAAACCTTGGGGATTATTCTGGGCACGTCCCTTGGGCATGAAAACACGCCCGGGCCTCCGTAGCTGGCGCCGGGCCAAATTAGTGGTTACTATTTTGGCCCGCCCCCCTCTTCGAAAGTGCCGGGGCCATCAGAGGCTCGGGATCAGGTTCCGCCGCCCCTCCATGAAGTCGCGCACGACGCCATTGGCCAGGCGGAGTTTTTGGCGGGTGGACATCTCCGGCGAGGCCTCGAGCAGGATCATGCATATACTGAGGACGTCGCCGGTGCCGGTCGAGTTCAGGGGGTTGAGGGCAAGGTCGGGCGGTTCGACCACCAGTTGGCCGTCCTTCCAGTAACCGGCGCCTTGGCTGCCCAGATGCACTGCCACGGCCTTGACGCCCCAATCGGTCAAACGCCGCAAGGCGGTGTCCAGGCCGGGGCTGTCGGTGAACTCGCAGAGTTCGCGCCGGTTGCCGTGCGCCAGGTCGACCAGGTCGAGCACTTCGCGCAGTTGTTGTTTGCGCCGGGCGATCGCCTCCCTCGAGCCGGTGGACCATTGCGGATCGAAATTGATGTCCAACGACGTGGCCAGGCCGCGCCGGCGGGCGGCCAAGAGCAGACGCCGGTTGCCGCCCTCGATCATCGCCTGCGAGAACCAGACATCGGCCCGCAACAGGTGCCGGCATCCCTCGAGCGCCGACAAGTCGAGGTCTTCGAAGGCCAGCGTTTGGTTGTTGGGCAGGCAGCTCAAAAAATGCCGCTGGCCTGAGGCATAGCCCAGGGCGACGGTGGTGCCGGTGGCGCACCGGGGGTCGCGCGCCAGGTGTGTCCTGACGCCGTGCCGCTCCAGGGCCTGCCGCAGCCGCTCGCCCAGGGCGTCGGCGCCGGTCTTTCCCACGAACCGCACGCGGGCGCCCAGCGCCGCCGCCGCGCAGGCGCTGTTGGCCCCGCCCCCGCCTACCGTCTCCACGATCCCTGAGACGCCCGTCTCCCCGTCGCGCAGCAAGCCCGGGGATTCCGGCACCCGCTGCACCTTGACATCGCGGTTGATATTTCCTGCGACACAGAGCGGGGTGGCGGAAAACAGGGTCTTGTCGTCCATCTTACGATTCATGGCGAGTGGAGCGCACGACTTCCATCATGGCGACCAGGTTCTCCGGCGGGACATCGCGCGGCACCTCGTGCGAGGGAGCGAAAACGTAGCCGCCTTCGAGTCCGGCCTCCATCAACCGCCGCGTCTGTTCGCGCACCTGGGCCGGGGACCCGAACGGCAGCGTCCGCTGGATGCTCATGCCGCCGTGGAAGGCCAGGACACCCCGGCGGCGGCGCATCTCTGCGAAGACGTCCATCACTTCCGGTTGAAAGGGATTGAACAGATTGAGGCCAATCTCGACCAGGTCATCGAAGAGTTCCTGGACCTTGCCGCAGGAATGCAGGGAAACCACCTTGCCGGCCGCCCGCACCGGCGCAAACAATCTGGCCAGGCGCGGCTTGATGAACTTGCGCCAGTTGGGCGCGCCCATGATCAGCCCGGTCTGCATTCCGTAGTCGTCGCCAAAATGAACGCAATCCACGCCCAGGGCCAGGGCCTTGCGCACGAGAGCCAGGTGGTGTTCCACAATGGCATCGAGCAACCGCTCGAAGAACTTGGGGCGCTCCAGCATGTCCATCAGCAGGTCCTCCATGCCGCGCAGCGTCCAGGCCCGCTCGAACAGGCACATGCCCAGGCTGTAACGGGTGAAAAGCCCTTTGTGGGCGGCCACTTGCCCGGCCAACCCGTCGTAAAGCGCCTCCTCGGAGGCGTCGGGAAATCGGTAGCGCTCAAAATCCTCCGTCGAGCGCAGCGGCCAACTCAAGGGCGTGCCTATGTCTTTGTCCACGCTGCGGTCCCAGACGACCCCGTATCTGTCCCGCGCCTGGCCTGCCTGGAGCGGCTCGAAGCTCCGGAGCTTGCAGCGCACGTCCAGAAAGTGATTGTCCAAAAAGGGTTCCAGGTCCTCCGTCCCCAGGAACACCTTGAGCCGGGCGGCGCAATCCACCGTCAGCCGCACGTGCCAGGGCACGTAAGCGGGGCGCCGGAACCCAATCGCATCCATCACCACCTGCCGCTTGTCGAGCTTTCCTGTCATAGGACCGGGAAAACATATAGCTCTTTTGGGGACACCAAGCCAGGGCTTTTGAATCCCGATTGAGAATTGAGGATTGAAAATGGCCATTGGCCATTGAAGAATGCCCCCGCATGACGGACCACCGCGACAAGAAGTCATTCGATGTCCTCGGCCTGGGCTGCGTGGCGGTGGATGACCTGCTCTACGTCCCTTCCTTTCCGTCCGCCGACGGCAAGGTCCGGGTAGAGCAGAGCGCGCGCCGTTGCGGCGGGCTTACAGGGGCGGCGCTGGTGACCGCCGCGCGCCAGGGGGCGCGGTGTGTCTATGCGGGCTGCCTGGGAACGGACGAGCTTTCCCGATACGCCGCCGATAATCTTGCCCAGGAGGGCATCACTACCGCTCCGGCGCCACGCCTGCCGGAGGCCAGGGTGGTGCGCTCGGTCATCGTGGTGGGGCGGGACACCGGCAGCCGGAACATCTTCTTTCAAACGGAGGGCCTGCTCGGCGCGCATGACTCTCTGCCTTCGGAGGACGTCATCCAAAGCGCCCGTGTTCTGTTCATCGATCATTACGGGATGCGCGGCAATCTCCGCGCCGCGCGCCTGGCCCGGGCGCATCGAACGGCTATCGTCGCCGATTTCGAGGAGGCCTCGGCCCCGGTTTTCAAGGAGGTTATGGACCTGGTGGACCACCTGATCCTCTCAAACACCTTCGCCCTGGGTATCACGGGGGAACCCGATGCCCCCCGGGCGGCCCTGGCGCTGTGGCGCCCGGACCGTGTCGCGGTCATTGTCACGTGCGGGGCGCAGGGTTGCTGGAGCGTGTCGGCGGGGGCGAAACCCGCCGCCCGCCACCACGGCGCCTTCCCGGTCAAGGCGGCGGACACGACCGGCTGCGGCGACGTTTTTCACGGGGCATACGCGGCGCGCCTGGCCCGCGCGGAGCCGTTGGACAAGCGCATTCGTTTCGCCGCCGCCGCCGCCGCCCTCAAGGCCATGGGCAATGAGATTCCACGGCTCCGGGAGGTGGAAGCATTCCTGGGCAAGTATGAAGTTTCATAATTCATAATTCATGCTTCGGCGCCAGCGCCAGCGCGGGGCTGGGGACTGCGCAACTGACAAGCCACTGCTCGACCTCATCGATCACCGAGTCCGGGGTGGAAGTGCCGGCGGTGATGCCGACGGTCCGGGCCTGGGCAAACCACTCGGGGCGCAGGTCCCCGGCTGTCTGCACATGATGCACGCGGGAGCAGTCGCGGCTGCACGTGCGCACCAACTCGCGCGTGTTATTGCTCTGAGCGCCGCCAATCACCACCACCACGTCGGCCTGCCGGGCGAGCTCCAGCGCGGCGTTTTGGCGCAGCTTGGTCGGCTGGCAGACCGTGTCAATGAAACGCACCTCGGCGCTCGGAAAGCGCAGGCGCAGCAGCTCCACCAGCCGCCGCACCCGCTCGATAGGCTGCGTGGTCTGCGCCGCCACGCCGAAGCGCGCCCGCTCCCGCAACTCGAAAAGGTCCGCTTCCGAGAGCACCACGTCGAAGTCCGCCAGGTCTTCCGTCAGGCCCCGCACCTCTACGTGCCCGCGCTGGCCGATGATCACCGGATGGCAGCCTTCCCGGACCAGGCGGGCCACGGCCCGGTGGGCCACGCGCACCAGGGGACAGGTGGCCTCCGTCAGGATCAGGCCGCGCCCGCGTGCGCTCTCCATCGCCTTCTCCGAGGCGCCGTGCGCCGTGACCATGACCGCCGGCGTCTCGACCGCGGCGGCGTGCCCGGCAATCCGGACGCCCCGGGCGCGCAGTTCCGCCAGCACCCTCTCATTGTGGACCAGGTCGCCCAGAACGGTCAGGGGCTGGCTTTCCGATCGCTTCAAAGCCAGCGCTACGGCGTCACGGACGCCGAAGCACATGCCGAGATGTTCGGCCCGAATGATTTTCATGTCCACCTCCTGGTTACTTTGTGGTGCAAAGTATTGAGCCGCACCAAACCTCCTCGACCGGTTTTCATTGTGCTTTAGACTTGCTTTGCCGGACGATCTCTTCCAGCAGGTTGATGTAGCCGGCGAAGGCGCGCCGGCCCGCCCCGGTGAGCGAACAGGTGGTCAGGGGGCGATGGTTCCGAAAGGACTTGGTCACCGAGACATACCCGGCCTCCTGGAGCGTGCGGATGTGCGTGATCAGGTTGCCGTCCGTCATCCCCAAGGCATCGCGCAAGTCGGTGAAAGACAGGTCCGCCGAGGCGGCGAGCATCGACATGATGGCCATGCGTCCCTTTTCGTGGACGACACGATCGAGCCGAAGGAAAGGTTCCGGGTTCACGTCTCATTCCCGCTCCGCTCGGTGAAGTAGAGATAGACGCCATAGGCCAGGTGGGCCAGGCCGAAGACAAGCCCCATAATGCCATGGCCAAGGAGGAGCGGCTGGGCCCAATCGAAAAGGCCAAACGCGCCCAGCGCCCCAAGCACACTGCTGGCCAGGACCAAGGCCCAGCCGAAGGTTTTCATCCCCCGCGGCATGAAGAACCCGGCGGCGTGCAGGGAGCAGCCATAGAGGGCGATCCAAACCAGCGGCAGCCAAAACAGGCACCGCCCGGCGCCGGAGGCGCCGCCCAGAACGCCCGGGCGGGCGGCCAGGAGCAGACCCAGCGCAAAGCCGAAGAACAGCGGGGGAAGCAAGGCCTGCGCGACCCTGCGTGTAGGCGGCGACCAGAACGGCTCGGCTTCTTTGAGCGCCTGGCGGCGCGCCAGCAGAAACGAGCCGGCCACCGCCGCCAAGGCCACCGCCATCCAATACCCGATGAATGCCCGCGGCGCCTCGATCCGGGCCGCCAAGGCCACGGCCGCCGCCAGCGTGCCCAACATCCCGGTGGCCGTCATCACCGGCGCCAGGGCGCGGCGATAAATGGCCGAGCGTTCCATGAGCGTGCGGATAACCTGCAGGCGCTCGTTGGCCCAATCAGATTCCATGACTATACTTTGTAATACAAAGTGCAGCCCTTGGCAAGCGGTTTTTTTTGACCGCGGCCTTTTTTTCACGCCGCCCGGAAAACCCGGCATCCGGGCATCATTACAGTTTGGCCATGAAATGTCCGGGCCCGGCGCAACTACCGCATTTTCGGCGCGACGTCGAAGCAGGCGCTTTCCTTGGTGCTGTGGATGAAGAGCAAGCCGTTGCTCAAGGCCGGGGTGCTCCAGCATTTGCCGGCGACGGCTTTGATTCGGGCAACTTCTTTGTAAGCCTCGGGGGAGGGATCGACCAGGACCAGTTGGCCGTTATCGGCCAGGGCCAGCAACTTGTCCCCGGCCAGCAGCACTTGTCCGGCGCCAAAGCCGGACTTCTCCCATTTGACTTGCCCGGTTTTAAGGTCCACGCACTTCAAGGGGCCGCGGCCAAATTGTTTGAAGCTGATCATGCCGTAGAGGCAGCCATCCTTGCAGACCGGGGTGCTCCAGAGGCTGGCCACGGCATTGTTTCCTTTGACGCGCCAGAGTTCCTTGGCCTGGAAGCCTTCGGCCTCCCTGACGACCTGGCAGACGGCCCCGCCGATGGCGTAGCCGGCGGTGCAGAAGACCACGTCGCCCTCGACGACGGGCGAGCAGCCGGTGCATGTGCTGTAGGGAAAGGCGAATCTCCAGAGTGGCTTGCCGCTGGCGGCTTCCACGGCCACCAAACCGCTTTGCATCATGTAGATCACCTGCCGCACGCCATGGATGAGCGCCAGGACAGGTGTGGCGTGGGTGAGGGCGTCATCGCCGGTTTTCCAGGCGACCGCCCCGGAGGCCTGGTCGAAGGCGAGCAACGATTGCCCGGCGCCCCCGCCCGCCACATACAGCAGTTCGCCATCCAGCAACGGCGACATGGCGCTCTTCCAGCCGATGTTTTTGCCCCCGAATTCGGCAACGATGTCCTTCTTCCAGAGCGGCTTGCCGCTGGCCGCCTCAAGGCAGTGCAACACCAGGTCCGACGAATAGACAAAGACCCGGCCCGCATTGGCGGCGGGCGTGGAACGCGGGCCGTCGCCTCCCTTATTATCCTCGGTTCCACTGTCACCGCCGCCCTGGTAATTGGCAACGCCAGTCGGAGTGGCCCAAAGTTCCTTGCCCGTCGCGGAGTCCAGCGCCACGCAGACTTCAGACTTCACGCCGCCCTGGTCCCGAGACACCACGGTGAAGGCCTTGCCTTGGGAAACCGCAAAAGAACTGAACCCTGCCGGCGCTGGTATCCGCCACAGGCACTTGGGGACCTGGGCAGACCACGCCGAGAGGATTCTCTCTGTCGACGTGCCCGCCGTCTGCGGGCCCCGATATTGCGGCCATTCTCCAGCCAGGCCGGCAGTGCATCCGGCCAGCAGAACGCCGCCGGCCAACAGTGACTTCAAAACAATAGCATCGATATTCATGCGACGTCCCGAGCCTGCCCGCAAACCCGCGCCGAGACAACACTTCTTCACAAAGTCACATTGATTTTGAGCAGGGGCCGGCCACTCAGATTTTGCTTCCGCGCGTGAATCGTCTGGTCTAAACTGGCGTCCAGTACCGTAACCGTACTGTCTGATGCTTTCACAAGACCGGCTGACCATCCCGTTGAGAGCGGTGACAGCGATTGCGCTCATGCTGGTAGCAATGAGCGGCTGCCAGCATACACCGCCGCCGCCGAGACCGTCGTCCCCGCCGCCGCCCCCGCCGCTGCCCAAGCCGGTCAAGGTGGTTTACAGCAAAAGCCACGACAAGGAGATTGCCGAGATCATGGACCTGGCGAACCAGGCTCGATGGGAAGAGGCGCAGACCAAGGCCGATTTGCTCTTCCAAAAGGCCCCGGACAGCCCCATCGTCATGCGGGTGCATGTTTGGGTGGACCAGCAGGCCCGCTTGCGCCGGGCCCAGGCCCTCGAGGACAAGATCCGCGAAATCGACGCCAAGAATTCCGTTTTCAATCCTACGGTCACGAGCCTGTTGGCGGAGCAAAAGGACCGCGGCCTGCCGCCTCGCAAGGACGTGCGCGACGCGGTCGATCGGATCGAAAGCACTCCTTACGTTCCCGATAATTACGGCAAGACCGTCCACGAGCCAGGCCCCTCGTTCGAGTTCGAGAGCGTCAAGGGCCGCATGTTCAAGGCCCTCGACAGGGAAGTCACCATCCAACTGGACAACGTCCCCCTGGGCGCCCTCCTGGTGCTGCTGAGCAAAGACACCAGCGTCAACATCGTGGCCGACACCTCGCTTCGAGCCCTGACAAATCTCCTGAGCATGCACCTGGACAAGGTGAAATTGAGCGAGCTTTTCCACTATATCGCCCGGAATTACGACCTGCAGTTCCAGACCGGCCCCGACCTGGTGTGGGTGGTGAACGCCAACGACCCCAAGCATATCATGGAGGCGACCCGGTTCTACCGGCTCCGCAAAGGCTTCATCCTCCCGGCCCAGTTCGGGGCCAAGGACCTCACTCATACAATAACGAAAGCCGCCCAGGCGACGAATGTAGTGGACACCACGAGCCTCATGAACTTCGTGAACGACCAGGCCCCGGAGATTCCGTCGTTGGAGAAGGCCATCAAGGATTTGGTCGCCAGCAGCACCAACGAGCTGCGATATATGATCGATTTTGAGCGCAACCTGGTGATGGCGCGGGGGACGCCGGAGCAGCTCGAGAGGCTCGAGCAGATCATCCGCGAATTCGATCAGCCCGTTCAGCAGGTGTTGATCGAGGCCCGATTCGTCACGATCTCCAAACCCGCCTTCATGCAATTGGGCGTCCTGTGGGAGACGGGCCGCAATCCCAATCAAACGGCGTTGCCGCAGGACTTCACCGGCATAATTGACAGCCAGAACTTCCCGCAGACCATAGCGTCGGGCGGGGCAGCCTCCCCGGCGGTGGGCATCGGCATCCAGAATACTTTCAGCAAGGTGCTCGGGGCTTCGGACCTGAGCGCCACCATCAGCGCCCTCGAGCAAAGCGGCGAGAGCCAGACTCTGAGCGCCCCGCGCCTCACTGTCCTGAACAACCGCCCCTCCCACATCAGCGACGGCCTGGTCCAGTACTACTACGAGGAATACCAAGTCCTGCCCATCATTCAACAGTACTACACCTCCTCGTCCTTTATACCCAGCGGCAAACCGACGCAGATCGTCGCCGGGGCCGAACTGAACGTGCTGGCCAGCATCAGCGGCGACGGCAAGAGCATCCTCCTGGCCCTCAACCCCCGCGTGAACACCGACGTCCAACTCGTCACCTATGCCACGCTCAGCCAACTCAATGCCAACGGCGCGGTCCAGAGCACCTTCAACATCAGTCTCCCCCAATACCGGACCGAGGAAATCGCCACCCGCATGGTCGTCAAGTCCGGCCAAACCGTGGTGATGGGCGGCGTGCTCGAGCGCGAGCGCTCGACCCTTGTCGAGTCGGTGCCCGTCCTGGGCGATCTGCCCCTGCTGGGCACCTTCTTCCGCCGCCGCACCGAGGTGGATACGCCGCGTTACCTCTTGATCTTCGTCACCGCAACCATCGTCAAAGACACCGGCGAGTTCCTCGTCTATGAAGAAACCGGCACTTCCACAAACGCCCTCTCGGTCAATCCGTTCCCGACCAACTCGCCGCCGGTCAATCCGCTGCCAACCGGTGAACTGCCGGAAAGTCTGCCTCGGCCCGCTTTGGTGCTGAGCAATGCGCCCCCGGCGAGCCTGCCGCCGCCCAATCCTGCGCCGACCAATGCCCCCTCGGCGAGCCTGCCGCCGCCCAATCCTGCGCCGACCAATGCCCCCTCGGCCAGCCCGGCGCCTCCGAGCACGGCCGGCACCAATGTCATTGCGCGACCAAAATAGCCGCACGGAGCTGACTTGTCGTTCGAGTCTGTGCCTAACTTCCTTTCCAGATTAAAGTTTGGCCGGGTGAAACCCCCGATACGGCGGGTGCTGGCGCTGGATGCCGGCAGCCGCTCCCTAAAGCTGCTGCTGGCGGAAAGCGACTTTGGCCGGTTGCGCATTGTCAAAGAGGAACTCATCGATTTGCAGGCCGAGGGTCTCGTCTCAGCGGATGAAACCAAGGCCCATCTGCAAGCGACCCTGGCAGATTGGGGCTGGCCTCCGGTGGCCCTGGTCCTGCCCCAGCACCTGTCGATCTCCCAGACCATCGAACTGCCCCCGCGGCCGGAACGCGAAGTCAAGGACCTTATCCATGACGAAATCGTCAAGATGAGCGGCGTCAGCGAGACCCGCATAGTTTATGACTTTGTGCGGACGGAGACTCCGGCCAAAGACCGGCAACAGTTCTGGGTGACGCTCTGCCAGGAAGGAGATGTTCGAGACCGGATCATGGGACTGGGAATCGAGCAGGAAGACCTCTGCGAGGTGACCACGACGGCCAGCGCCCTGGTCAATGCCTACTGCGCCGCAAGCCCGTCTTCTTCGCGGGCCATCCTGGCGCATCTTGGCGCTCAGTCCACGGTCCTGGTCATCCTCCTGGCGGGCCGGGCCGCCTTCGTAACCAGCTTTCAGATGGGCGGCGATTTCCTGACCCGCTCTCTGGCCCGCGTCCTGGCCTGTTCCGAAGAGAAGGCAGAGTCCATAAAGCGCCAGAGCAACCTCCTCAAGGGGGAGGTGGCCTGCCCGGAGTTCGCCGTCGTCCTGGACGGCTGGGTGGCCGAATTGAAGCGCCAGTTGAATGACTGGTTCGAACACAATCCCCCCCTGGCGGCCGAGGTAGCTTCTTTCGACCTTATCGCCAGCGGCGGCGGCTTTGACCAGCCCGGTCTGGTCGAGTACCTGGAATCCGAGGCCGGGCTGAGGTTTCACCCCTGGCCCAAGCCCAGCCAAGCCGAGGCGGTCTGCCCCTCCAAGCGATTCGAGGTGGCCTTCGGCGCCGCTCTCCAGGCGCTGGGCCACGGCGTCCAACCCGTTTCGCTGCTGCCGCAAGATTACCGTGCCAACTGGCAAAAGCGCCTGGCCCGCCAGCGCATCGAGTCGGCCAGCGTGGTCCTGGCCCTGGCCTGTTTCCTGCTCCTGTCCTTGGGCGCCTGGCAAAGAATAACGGCCGTCATCGATCAAAAAGCCTTGGCCGCCAAGGTGCAAACCAGCCGGGAAAAAGTCCGCAGCAACGACCTCCTGACCGCCCAGTTGCTGGCCCAATATGAAGACCTTCGGCCGCTCCTGGCCCGGCAGCAGTTCACCCTGGATGCCTTAAACACGCTGGCACTGCTCCAGCAATCCCGTAGCAACCGCACTTTCTGGTACGTCTTGCTCGCCGACCAGCAGACCTACTTCCGAGGCCCCGCCCTGGCCTTGACCAATAAACCGGCCGGCGCCAACCTCCCCGCCAAACCGCTCCTGGCCGAGCTTGCCCCTGGGGCTTCCCCGGCTGCCGCTACCAATGCCCCCCTGGGGACGCGCGGGTTTATCGCCGAATTGTGCGTGCCCGAAGGACCGGAGATTGCCCGGGGCGTGCTCAGCGGTTTGGTCAGCGACTTGAATAAACAGCCCCTCTTCGCCAGAGTGGACCAACTCTCCGACGACCAACGCCGGAGCCTGGCTGACCCCAAAGTGATTATCCCGGACCGGCATTTTGCGTTGGAGTTGGATTTTGCGGCGGCCGACTTCGAGCGGTCGTTGCCGCTGAAAAGACCGCCGGCTCCTCGAGGGGCATCCCCGCCTGCCAGGACAGGACCCTATCCATGAGGCCTCTCCGGGAATACCAACGCGGCGCTGTGGTCCCGCTTGCCGGAATCGTCCTGGCAGCTTATTACCTGCTGGTCTTCCTGCCGCTGGCCCACCGGGCCGATGCCATAGAAGGCCGCCTGAGCGACGAATGGAGACAGCTTACCGACGCGCTGGGCCAGAAGAGCAACACCGTTGCGCTCGATTTCCAGCTCATTAGCAGCCACCTCGACGAAACACGCCAGGCCCTCGCCGCATTGCAGGGCGCCAGGAAACAAGCGGCGGCCCATTTCGAGCTCGGCCCCGCCCTTCGCGCGAAAATGAACCCCCCGTTTCAACTCGTTGAGTTTGAGAACGAGCGCGGCAAGAAAATGGACGAGCTGAGCAGCCTGGCCAAAGAGCAGCAGGTCGCTCTCGAACCGGCGGCGTTGGCGGGCTTTCCCGAATATACCCTCGATGTGCAGCAGCCGGCCCTCCTCTGGCCGGCCTTGTCCCTGGTGGATGGCCTCCTGGTCACTGCCGTCCAATGCAAGGTCACCGCCATCTGTGCCTTGGAATCGCCCCTGGTCTTCACCAACGTCCCGTCACCGAATGCCGCCGGGCGGCTGGCTCAAATCCCCCTGCAACTCGAGGTGGTCGGGCCCGTGGCCAACGTGCTGCGTCTGGTCCGGGACCTGCCCCTGCGGGGCTCCGAACTCCGCGCCGCCGGTTTCACCAATGCCCCGCCCGGCAAACTGCCGCTCCTGCTGGACCGGCTCATCATCAAGAAGCAGTCCCCGGACAAACCCGATGAAGTCCGCGCCGCCCTGCGCGTCGTCGGCTTCGTCTTCCCGGAGTGAGCATGAGACCCGCTATAGTCCGCCCTTTGCGCAGCCGCTCCTTTGTCATCCTGACTCATGCCGGCCTGTGGTTGCTCTTTTGCCTGGCCCTCGCGGGCCTGGGCGGCAAGACCTCGGGTTTCCGCGAAATCCAATCCCCGTCCGCCTCGCCGCGAAACCTGCTGCCCACCGCCCGTCTCCGGCGGCTCTTTGCCGGCGATGCCCGGCCGACAATCCCCGCCCAAACCAACTGGCTCAACCCCTTCTTCACCTGGCATTTTAACCCGGCCCAAGCTCCGTCGCCGCCCCCCACGACCCGCGACATCGAGCTGACTTACCTCGGCTTCTACCAGACCGCCGACGGGCCCAAGAAAGCCATGGTCAAGCTGGGTGATGCAATTCTTGTGGCCGGGGTGGGGTCCAACCTCACCGCCAACCTGTTTGCTGCCGACGCCTCGATCATCTCCCTGGTGTTGACCAACCCGGCCGGGCAAACCAACCGGCTCTCGTTGAACACCAGGACCGCAATGAAAGTGCCCATCCGATGAACGGGACCCCGCTGCCATTGCAAAAAGAAGTCGGCGACCTCCTCCTGGCCCAAGGCAAGCTCACCGAACAGCAACTCGAACAGGTCCGCCGGCGCCAACGGCGGCTCAACCTGCCCCAGCACCGCGCGATCGTGGACCTGAATTTTGCCTCCGAGGAAGACACTTGGCGGGCCCTGGCGGCCGTCAACCGTCTCGAATTCGTCGACCCTGTCGCCATGGACCTGAGCCGCGAGACACTCGACCTCGTTCCCATGAAGTTCGTCCTCCACTACCACCTCCTGCCGGTGGGCGTCGAGCCCGAAGGGCTGATCCTGGCCTTCAGCGAACCGCCGCGCCAGGTCGAGCCAGCCCTGCGCCTGGTCCTGGGCAAACCCTTCCGGGCCGTCCTGGCCGCTCCCAGCTCGATTCATGCCGTGACCAAAAAACACTTCGGCCTCGGGGCCGAAACCATTCAGAAACTCCGCGAGGAACGCGGCCCCGGCGAGCTCAACCAGGAAATCGTTTTCGACCTCCAGGGCAAGGAAACCGACTCCACACTCGAGGCCACCGTCTCTGCCTTCGTGGACCAGGTCCTCCAGGAAGCCCTGCGGCTCAGGGCGACCGACATCCATATCGAGCCTTACGCCAACTCGATACGCCTGCGCTACCGCGTGGACGGCATGCTCGAGACTGTCCCTCTGCCCCCCGACATGCGCCTCCTCCACCCGGCGGTGGTCTCCAGGCTCAAAATCATGGCCGGCCTGAACATCGCCGAAAAACGCCTGCCCCATGACGGGCGCATCGCCATGAAAACCGGCGAGGAAGATTACGACCTGCGCGTCTCCATTGTGCCCACCAAGTACGGCGAGGCCGTCTGCCTTCGCATCCTCGGCCGCCAGAGCCTCTTGCTGGACCTGGGCCAATTGGGCATGGAGCCTAACCAGGAAGCGGTCTTCGCCCGGTTGACAGGCCTGCCGCAGGGCCTGGTCTTGCTGACCGGCCCCACCGGCAGCGGCAAGACGACCACTCTTTACACCGCCCTGGCCCAGGCCAACGACGAAAACCGCAAGGTCATCACCTTCGAGGACCCCATTGAATACCAACTCGAAGGCGCCGTGCAGATCCAGGTCCGCGACCAAATCGGCCTCACCTTCGCCACCGGCCTCCGCTCCGTTCTGCGCCACGACCCCGACGTCGTGCTCGTCGGCGAGATTCGGGACCTCGAGACCGCCGAAATCGCGGTGCGCGCGGCCCAGACCGGCCATCTGGTCTTTTCGACCCTCCACACCAACGACAGCGTCGGCGCCATCACCCGCCTGCTCGAAATGCACATCGAGCCTTACCTTATCGCCGCTTCGCTGGTGTGCAGCATCTCCCAGAGATTGGCCCGCCGCATCTGCCGCCACTGCGCCGAACCCGACGCCGCTATCCCCGAAAGCACGCGCGAAGAAATGGCCGCCGCCCTCTCCATTCCACCTGCGGACATCAGGGCCTGGAAAGGCCGCGGCTGCGTCGAGTGCAATCAAAAGGGCTTCCGCGGGCGCGTCGCCATCTACGAATTCTTCCTCCTCAACGAGGCCCTGTCCGACCTCATCCGGCCCGGCCTGCACGCCGAGAAACTCCGTCAGGCCGCCCGCCGGCTCGGCTGGCGTTCCCTCCGCGAAATGGCCTGGCTCAAAGTCCAGCGCGGCCTCATCCCGATTGCCGAACAAGACCGTTGGACGCGCTTGATCGACCCCGCCCTTCTGAGCGAAACCCACACTCCCGGAACCTCCGCAAGCAAAGAGTGATTGCAGATTCCGATCCGTGTCAACCGGAAGAATCTTCGCAGCCTGCGAGCCAGCCGGGCTGTTGCGGTGCAGAGACTGGCCGTTTCAGACCAGCTTGTCCCTGTTCTCGTAGATCTTCTCGATAGCATCGGCGATGTCGTCCATGTCCTGGCGCGTTCCCAGCAGCATGTTCTGCGTAAACCACACCGCCTCGGCGCACAACCGATCGTTGCCGGGCAGGACATTCTCTTGCCGGTATCGGTCCAGCCGCTCTTTTGAAAAGAGCCGCTGATAGCTCTTGCAGTTCAGGGCCTCCTCGATGAGGCCGTCCTTGTTGGCCGGACCATATCCGCCGGAGCACGGAATCCCCTCGGCGCCGAGCGCCTGGAGGAATTTCTGGCGGGGCGCCTGGTTGAAAACCTCCTTTTTGTACCGGAAAGGATAGAGATGGTACACCGCCCGAGTGGCGCCCGGGTTGGGCTTGAAGGGGACAATGCCCGGGATGTTCTGCAACCGGGAAGTCAGGTATTGGGCGTTCTCCCCGCGCAACTGGGTGTCCCTTTCCAACCGTTTCATCTGAGACATGAGGATAACGGCTTGAAACTCCTGCATGCGAAAATTGGCGCCCCGCACCGGGTTGTTGCCGGGAGGCTGAAAAGAACCGTGAGGGCGGCCGCAATTGTGGAAGGCATGACACCGATCTACCAGCGCCTCGTCATTGCCCACGACCGCCCCGCCTTCCCCGGCAGGCAGATGCTTGGAGTTTTGGAAGCTGAAGCAGCCGAGGTCGCCGAGCAACCCGCATTTCCGGTTCTTGTACTCGGCCAGCCAGGCCTGGCAGGCATCTTCAACCACCACCAGGCCGTGCTTCCTGGCAATGGCCAGAATCGGGTCCATGGCGACCGGCAGGCCCAGGATGTGGACCGGCAGGATGGCCCGGGTCCGCTCGGTAATCCGTTCCTCAATCCGGGCCGGGTCCATCGTAAAGGTCTCGGCGTCCGTGTCGGCGAAGACCGGCAATGCCTTGATCATGAAAACGACGTTGTAGCTGGCCACGAATGTGTAGGGCGAGACGATCACCTCGTCCCCGGCCTCAACACCCAGCGTATGCAGCGCCGTGATCAAGGCGGTGGTGCCGGAGGCGGTGGCCAGACAACTCTTGGCGCCGAGCAACTCCGCGTAGCGCCGCTCGAACTCCGTCACGCGCGTGCCCTGGCTGCGATACCAATTGCCGCTCCGCAATACCGCCAGAATGTCATCCTCCGCCGACCGATCCCACACCGGCCAGGGGGGCCAGCCCTTGGTCCTCACCGCCTGCCCTCCCGAGCAGGCCAGCGCGCCGGCCTTCTTGTTCAGAATCTCGGCTCCGGCCAAGGGGCTCGCCGCCATCGCCGCCACCACGCCTGTGGATGCCGCAGTCAGAAATTCCCGTCTGGATACGTTCGTTTTATTCATTGTTGACCTCCGCTCTCCGATGTTCCTGGCCCCGCCCGAATCTTGCGGCGCCGCCCGGCGGCAGGCCGCCAAAGGTTAATTGCATCTCGGCCAGGCTCATTGCCAATGAGCCTATCCCTGTGCGCGGCAGTGTCAACTGCGAAGCGCCTCCCGAACGGCGGTCCCGTGCGCCGTAGGGCGGCGACCGACAGCGAGCGGCAGGCCGACTCGTCACCATGGCGCGCGTCCAACGCCATCTCTAATGCTCGACCAACAGGGCGTTCTGGTTCTCCATGTCGCGCACCTCCTTTGCCGACAAGCCGGCCCAGGCGCAGTTGGCCTCCTTGAGGGCGGCCCTCACTTCCTTTGACACTCTCGTGATGCGCACGCAATCGGGGTGCATGCTGGCAAGCTCGTCAGCGGTAAGGTTCCATTGGGCAACCTCCTTGAGCAGCGCGCTATCTCCGACGCGGGCCATCTCCATCGCCGCCAGGACGTACGTGCCTCGGTCCAGTGTCGAGGCCGTGTCCAGCGACATCTCACGCTGGATGCGCAGCAGACCGGGCGCCCGAGAGTTCGGACTGGCCACGTTGAACATGCTGAGCATGGCCAAGGACGCCCAGATCGCCTGACGGCCCCGGGGAGCCTCGCGGATGATTTGCTCGATGGAGACGCGGAAGCACTCGGCTTTAATAAAAGCCCGGGCCACCCATCTCGCATGCGCATCGCGATTGGCCAGCGCCTCGAGAAGTTCGGCATTCGTGGGCTCCTTCTCGGAGGCGAGGCCCATCCCAAGCCGCCAGAAAAGGAGCGCGCCCGGGCGCGCGCCGCTCGCCCTCTTGGATTAAGATTAGATGCTTGTTTATGGGCGGGGCGCAGCGTATGCAGGGGTGTGAATGTTCCTGGCTCGGCGGACCAAGAACTCCGGGACGCGCCGCCCAAGCGCCTGCGCTGGGGGTTCCATCTTCTGATCATAGGCGCTTACCCGCTGGCGGTCGGGGCGATGGGCTGGCACAGGAGCCGGGTCCATGGCCCGGTCCTTGGGCATGAGGCACACAGGCTGATGGCGGTCTGCAGCTTTGAACTGCTGATCTTCGGGGTTGTGTTCGGCCTGGCCTGGCTGGCTTCGCGCGCCTCCCGCCAGAGCTTGCTATTGCCGTGGCGCGGCGGATTTTGGGTCATTCTGCTGGGCCTTGGCTACTCGATTGCGCTGCGGCTGGCGGTAGGGTTGGCGGCAGCGACGGTGGCGATGGTTCTGCTGGTTACGCGCCTGGTCTCCATTCAATCGCTCCGAGGCTTCGTCCTGGCCAATCGGCCCGATGTCCAGGCCCTGGTCGATGTCCCGGCTTTGCGGCAGGACCCTCTATACTTCTGGCTGACGATTACCCTGGTCAGCTTTGTGGTAGCCGGTTTCCGCGAGGAGCTTTGGCGCTCCGGCTTCCTGGCGGGCATGGGAGGGGTCTGGCCGCAGCGTTTTGGCTCGAGCCAGGGCCAGCTTGCCGCCGTGGCCCTGGGGGCCGTCGTTTTCGGCCTCGGCCACCTGGCCCAAGGCCCCCTGGCCGTTTTGCCCACCGCCTTGCTCGGCTTGGGGCTGGGAGCCATCATGGTGTTGCATCGTTCGATCTGGCCGGCAGTCCTGGCGCACGGATTGTTCGACGCAACTACCTTCGTGGTCCTGGCGCTCCTGCCCTGGCTGGGGGACCAGATTCAGATGCGTTGAGCGGGGCGAATGCTCCGATGCCCCCGAGGCTCCACGCTCCACGCTCCACGCTCTGGCGCGGGCCGTGGACTCATCTGCCCCGCCTCTCCCGGGGCTCAGGGTCCTCGCGGACATAAGGTTCGGAATGCCGCTCGTGGGCTTGCCAGTTGGCGTCGTATTTCCGCGCGAGAACCGGGTCGTTGATGACCAACAGATTCTCCGCGTTATGCTCCTCGGCCGCTTTGGTGAAGTTGAAGGAGCCGGTGAGGACGAGGCAGCCATCGATAATGATGACCTTGTTGTGTGCGATGGCGTGCTGGGCATCGATGAGCGTCGGGATGCTGTTGTGCGCCAGGAAATCGGCCTCGGAATACTTTTCCGTCCGCTGGCTTTCGTCCAAAATGACCGCCACTTTCACGCCACGGCGACGGGCCTCGACCAGGCCCTGGGCAATGGGGGCCGAAGTGAAACTGTAAGCCTGGACCAGAATGCTGTTGGTCGCGTGGTCCAGGGCATCCACCACCGCCTCGGTGGCGCCCCCCTTGGGTGAGAAATAGACCTGGATGCCCGCGGGGATTGAGGTTTGGGGCTCACATCCCGCCACCGCCAACAGCATCAACCCGGCGGCTGCCGAAGCGATTCTCTTCATCATAGCGAAATCGGCCTGAAGGTCGCACAAAGCCGGGTGCAAGAAAAGACGGGAAAGGGGCCAGGGGCAAGTGTCGAGTGTCGAGTGTCGAGGGAAGGCAGAGCGGCCGCCCCTTCCGCCTTCGCGGCGCGACGGCGGCGACACTCGCCCCTCGCCACTCGCCACTTGCCAGTGGGGGCAAAATCTGCGACGGTTTGGCCATCATGAACACTGTAACATCACTCAAGAAAGTCAAAGGCAGCACCAAGTCGTTGGTTGAAGCGGAGTTGGCGCGCACGGGCGGGCTGCTGCGGCTGGCGCCCAATTGGGTGCCCCGCTCGTTCCTCCAGCCGGGCTTGCGCATCAAGCTTCATCCCGATGACATTTATGCCTACGGCGCCAATCGCGGCGGCATTGACGAGCGTTGGTTCGCTTCCACCACCGAAGCCGCCAACGAGGGCCGCGTGCCCGACGAGGGCCTGAGCTATTGCGTCACCTCCAGGCAACGGTTTACCTTGCGCAAGGCCGTCGAAGACTGCGGCCCCGCGCTGGTCGGCAAGGCCATCTGGAAACAGTACCGCCGCTGGCCGGTCTATTCGAAGTTCTTCGACAACATGGGGCCGATTCCTCACCACATGCACCAGAGCGCCGCCAAGGCCAAGCTCGTCGGCCAGGAGGGCAAACCTGAGGCCTACTATTTCCCGCCCCAGCACAATTACATCGGCGACAATTTCCCCTACACCTTCTTCGGCCTGGAACCCGGCACCACAAAGGCCCAGGTCCGTAAATGCCTCCAAGACTGGAACAAAGGAGACAATGGCATTCTGGACCTCTCGAAGGCCTATCGGCTCAAGCCCGGCACCGGCTGGCTCGTTGGCCCCGGCATCCTCCACGCCCCCGGCTCCCTGTGCACATACGAACCGCAGTGGGGCAGCGACGTCTTCGGGATGTACCAAAGCATGGTAGAAGGGCGCTACGTCCCCTGGGACCTGCTGGTCAAGGACATGCCCAAGAAAAAACACCGGGACCTCGACTTCATCGTGGAGGAACTGGACTGGGAAGCCAACGTCGACCCCAACTTCAAGGAGCACCACTACCTCGAACCCATTGCCGTGGCGGACACCGCCGACAAGGGCTACATGGACCGCTGGATTGTCTATGGCAAGATCAACGGCAGACAACTCTTCAGCGCCAAAGAGCTGACGGTGGAACCCCGCGTCAAGTGCGTCGTCAAAGACAACGGGGCCTGCGGCCTGATCTGCGTTCAGGGGACCGGCAAAATCAACGGCCAGCCCCTCAACAGTCCCAAACTCATCCGCTTCACCGAATTGACCGAGGACGAGTACTTCTGTTCCGAGGAGGGCGTCCAAGCCGGGGTGACCTTCGAGAACACCAGCCAAACAGAACCGCTGGTCTGCCTGCGTTACTTCGGCCCGGAGGTCAATCCTCAGGCGCCCGCCGTTGGGGCCTACAAGAAAAACGGCGCCAAAAGAGCATAGCGGCGGGGGCCTGACTGTTGGGCGCCTGCTACGGGCTGTTCCGCTGCATGGCCTTTTCGTACACGGCCAGGTAATTGTTTGCGGTTTGGGCCCAGGAAAAATCGGCCGCCATCGCATTGGCGCGGAAATGGGCGAGGGCTTCCGGCTCCTGGAACAACGCCAGGGCCTTGCGGATGGCCTTGGCGAGGGCCTGGGGGGAGTATTCGCTGAATTTGATCCCGTTGGCGCGCGCCGCATCCTCCCTGGGATCGATGACGGTGTCGTCCAATCCGCCGGTGGCGCGCACAATGGGGATGGCGCCGTAGCGCAGCCCGTACATTTGGTTGAGGCCGCAGGGCTCGAAACAGGACGGCATCAGGAAGAAATCGCACCCGGCCTCGATCCGGTGCGAGAGGCCCTCGTTGAATCCAATCCGCACTGCCGCCCGCGACGGAAACCGCCGCGCCAGGTCCAGGTAAGCCTTCTCGAATCCGGGGCTGCCAGTGCCCAGCAGCACGAACTGGAGATTGGCGCTGAACATCTCTTCCAAGGCGTCCAACATAATATCCACCCCTTTTTGCTCGACCAGCCGTCCGATGTTGCCAAAGAGCGGCACGGCCGGGTCGGGGGGCAGGCCGAATTCCTTCTGCAATTCGAGTTTGTCGGCCGCCTTGCCGCTGAGGTCGCCGAGGCCGTAGGGGTGGGGAAGAAAAGGATTGTTGGCGGTGTTCCATTGCTGGTAATCGACGCCGTTGAGAATGCCGAACAAGGCGTCTTGCCGCGCCCGCAACAGGCCGTCCAAGCCGCAGCCGAATTCCTCGGTCGTGATCTCCCGGGCATAACGGGGGCTGACGGCGGTGATGACATCGGCGAAGACGATGCCGGCCTTGAGGCAATTGACCTTGCCGTAGAACTCTACGCCCTGGGGCGTGAAATAGGTCCATGGCAGGTTGGCCAGGGCATATTGGCCGGGGGGAAACTGGCCTTGGTAAGCCAGGTTGTGGATGGTCATGCAGGTCCGCGGCCCGTGCTGGCCCTGCGGTTGACGCCGCTGATGCTCGATCAACAGGGCGGCGAAGGCGGTCTGCCAATCGTTCAGGTGGAGGACCTCCGGTTTCCAGGCCAGGTGCAGCGCCAGAAGCGCAATGGCTTTGGAGAAGAACAGAAACCGCTCGGCGTTGTCGGGGTAATCCAGGCCGTGGGCCTGGTAAAGGGAGGACCGCTGATAGAACTCCGGTTGGTCAATGAAATAGACGGTCAACTGCGGATGAGGTTCCAACGTCCAGACCTCGCCCCGGAAGCGAGCCAGGCCCAGTGGAAGGTCCAGGGGCAAATCCAGGGACTTGAGCCCGCCAAAATGCTCGCGAACCCCCTGATAAAGAGGGGTGACAATGCCTACGCGGTGGCCGGCCTGAGCGAGGGCCTTGGCCAAAGCTCCCGCCATATCGGCCAACCCGCCGGTTTTTGAATACGGATGGACTTCGCTGCTGGCCAGGAGGAGCCTCAAGCGACAATCCTTTCGGCCTTGAGATAGTCCTGCAGCGGAGCGGGGATCAGGAGGCTTCCATCGGCTTGCTGGCACGTTTCGACCAGGGCCACGAACAGGCGCGCCAAAGCAGTGCCGCTCCCGTTCAAGAGGTGGGGAAAGCGGTTCTCCCCCGTCTCGGCCTTGAAGCGGAGGTTCATGCGCCGCGCCTGGAAATCTTCGCAATTGGACACGCTGGAAACCTCGAGATAGCTTCCCTGCCCCGGCGCCCAGACCTCGATGTCGTAGGTCTTGGCGCTGGCGAATCCCATGTCGGCGGCGCACAGCAGGACAACCCGATAATGGAGGCCCAGCGCCTTCAAAACCCGCTCCGCATCCGCCAGCATTTTCTCCTGCTCTTCATACCCGTGCTCGGGCTTGACGATCTTGATCAGCTCCACCTTGTCGAACTGATGCACTCGAATCAAGCCGCGCGTGCCGACGCCCGCCGCCCCGGCCTCCCCCCGGAAACAGGGCGTATAGGCGCAGTAATAAATCGGCAACTGCCGCTCGGCGAGGATTTCCTGGCGGTGGAGGTTGGCCAGCGGTGTCTCGGCGGTCGGAATGAGGTAGAGCTTGCCCAGTGTGCTGGCATCCAGGCCCTCCTGGACGGCGTAATACTGGTCGGCGAACTTTGGGAATTGCCCCACCCCCTCCAGGCATTGCGGGCCAACCATGAACGGCGGTGACATTTCGGTGTAGCCATGCTCCCGCGTGTGGAGGTCGAGCAGAAACTGGATGAGCGCCCGCTCCAGCCGGGCGCCCCAGTTGGTGTAAAGGACAAAACCGCTGCCCGAGACCTTGGCCGCCCGGGCGAAATCCACCAGCCGCAAGCTTTCGCAAAGCTCGACGTGTGATTTGGGCTGAAAGGAGAACAGCGGCTTCTCTGAGTGGATGCGAACCACCTGGTTGTCCGCGGCGCCCTTGCCCGCCGGCACCGATTCGTGAGGCAAATTCGGCATCCGCAGCATCAATTCATCGAGCGCGGCTTCCGCCGCCGCCGCTTCCTGGTCCAACTGCGCAATCCGCCCGCCCAAGTCGCGCGTCTCCTTCTTCCTGGCGTCCGCCTCGGGAAACCTCTTTTGGCCCATCAACGCGCCGATTTCCTTCGAGACCCGGTTGCGTTGCGCCTTGAGGGCCTCGACCTCTCGCAATGCCTCACGCCGCTGCTGGTCGAGCCTGAGCAATTCATCAATGCGGGTTTCATCCCCTGCCCCGCGGCTGGCGAGGCGTTGGCGCACAAACTCCGGTCTGTCCCGAATCAGCTTGATGTCCAGCATCGGCAAATTATACGCAGGACCGATTCTCGGGCAAGAACGTAAGGCGCTCGAGCGTGCGCAGCGTGGAGCGTGTGGAGCGTTGGCAGCATCCACAACGTCCCGACGCCTGCACCCTCCACGCTCTACGCTCTACGCCGAGGAAGCCCGAGGGGGCGCAATCCCGGCTTCAGCGCGCAGGAACGAGGCGGCGGTTTCGCTCTGGACCTCGACTTCGGGCAGGCTGGCGGGAACCAGGCAAAACTGACCCGGGACCAGCGAGAGAGAGGTCTGGCCGTCCCGGAGGCACAACGGCCCGCCGAGGACCCCGAGGATGTGCATCCGGCCTGGGGCCAGCCGCAGTGGAGCGCCCGCATTGATTTGCCAGACTTCAATTGCAAACAACGAGTCGCGCACCAGCAACCGCACGCGGGCCGGTCCGGCGGGGGCAAAGCTGCCGGGCAGGAGCGCCGGCTCGAAATCATTGAAGTCGATGCTGGCCAGCGACTGGGGAACATGGAGTTGGCGGGGTTTGCCGTCCAACCCGAGGCGGTTCCAATCGAACACGCGATACGTCGTGTCCGAATTCTGCTGGATTTCAAAGACGACCAGACCGCCGCCCAAGGCATGGACGCGGCCGCTGGGCAGGAACATGGCGTCGCCCACATGGACGTCAAGGCGGTGGAAACACTTGGCGACGGCGCCGGCCTGGAGATTTCGCTCGAAATCCGCTCGAGTCACGCCGCGCTTCAAGCCGGCGTATAAAGCCGCTCCGGGCGCAGCGTCGGCGATGTACCACATTTCGGTTTTGGGTTGCCCCCCCAACTCAGCCGCTTTGGCGGCGGGAGGATGCACTTGCAGGGAGAGAGTGTCCTGGGCGTCCAGAATCTTGACCAGGAGCGGGAATCGCTCGCTGGGCGAACTGGGGCGCCCCAGCAAGTCGAGCGAGTAGCGGGCCATGAGCCAAGAGAGGTCCTTGCCGGCCAGGGGCCCGTTGGCAATGACGCTGGCATCCCCGGGGCGGTCGCTGATTTCCCAGGACTCACCGATGGGCACGCCGGGCGGCAGGGGCTTATGATAGAGTTGAGCCAGCCTGCGCCCGCCCCAGACCCGTTCCTTAAAAACGGGCTGGAATATCAATGGATAGAGCACGTCAGAGTGCCGCGGCTTTTTCCGGGGAGAGGGGTTTTTTTTCGAGGAAATGGCCGAGGTTGCGAAACTTGGCGTAGCGTTGTTTGAGCCGGTCTGCGGGGGATAGCTTAAGGAGTTCATCCAGGTGCCTAAGCAGGTGATCCCGGACGGTTTGAGTAATCTTTTCAGGGTCGTTGTGGGCGCCGCCCAGGGGTTCGGGGATGACTTCATCGACCAGGCCCAACCGGAGCAGGTGTTTAGCGGTGATTTTCAGGGCCTCGGCGGCCCTGGGGGCGGCGGAGCGGTCTTTCCAGAGGATGGCGGCGCAACCCTCCGGGCTGATGACTGAATAATAGGCGTTCTCGAGGATGCAGATACGGTCGGCGACGCCGATGCCGAGGGCGCCACCGGAGCCGCCCTCGCCGATGACCAGGGCGATAATCGGCACCTCCAGGAGCATCATCTCGCGCAGGTTCAGCGCGATGGCCTCGGCGATGTGGCGTTCCTCGGCGCCAATGCCGGGATAGGCCCCTGCCGTGTCAATCAGGGTGATAATCGGCAGAGCGAACTTGTCGGCCAGTTTCATCAAGCGCAAGGCCTTGCGATAGCCCTCCGGGTGGGCGGACCCGAAATTGCGGAGGATGTTCTCCTTGGTATCGCGGCCCTTCTGGGTCCCAATGACCATCACCTTGTGCCCGCCCAGGCAGGCGAAGCCGCCCACCGCGGCCCGGTCCTCGGCAAACAACCTGTCCCCATGCAGTTCGGTAAAGCCGCTAAACGTGGACCCCAGGTAGTCCAGCGTGTAAGGCCGCTTGGGGTGGCGGGCAATCTTGATGCGATCCCAGGCGCTGAGGTTCGAGTATATCTGGCGCCGGGTCTCGGCCAGCTTCTTCTCGATCAAAGCGACCTGTTCATCGAAACTGATTCCGAGGGCTTGCTTTTCCGGATGTTTCTTCAACTCCTCGAGCGTATTCTGCAATTCCGTGATCGGCTTTTCGAAGTCGAGTTGATGTTTCATCGCTCTGAGCTTAAGGCGCCCGCCCGGAAATGGCGATACATTTGTCGCGCCGGGTCCCACGCTGGGCGCCCGCACCTGCGACTCGGAGACCGCCGGCGTCGCGTTCGGCCCGCTGGCAAACGAGGCTAAATATCCAAGGCCCAGTGTTGGCTCACCGAGAAGCCACGCTGATTCCGCGCCCGTACAGGCGAAGAGCCGGACTTTCATCCGGCTCTCAGTGGTGACGAGGTTTATACGCCTTCACCCAGGCGCTCAGAAGGGTAATGCGGCCAACTATTTGCTCGCTGCTCGAACCGCATTACAAGCAAAACCTCTATACTAACCCTAAACGAACAGCGAAATCTTCGCATCCGCCCCAATCGCCCATTCCCCAACATAATAGATACCATGAGCCAGCAACTTGTTCAAGGATTTTTCCCGCTTTGAAAGAGCGTTTCCTCTTCGCCCGGCGAAGAGGATGCGGTGGCCTCACCCTCGCACTGCAACCCCCGCCTATTCCTTTCCATCAGATCGGCCTCCAGTCAAGCGAAACTGTGCTCTTTCTGAAAAGAAATGGGCGCATCTGTCAGAATGCGGGTATGGGGGCGCTGCTGGAGCACTCGGGCCAGCGGGGTGTTGCCGGCGGGGTCCAGGGACTGGCGCAGGGCGGACGCTTTGCCAGGGCCTGCAGCCAGCACGCGGACCTGCCGGGCGGCGCAGATGGCGGGGTAACCAAGGGTAATCCGCCGCGGTGGCGGCTTGGGAACCGTGACTGGACGGTACACCGCCTGGCTGGCCGCTGTCTCCTCGGGTTCCCCAGGGAATAGAGACGCCACATGGCCCTCCTCACCCATCCCGAGGAACACAAGGTCCAGGACGGGTTGTCCGCTCTGGCCTCGAGGGGCAAGGCCCCGCAATTCCGCTTCGGCCTGGGCGGCGGCAACCTCCGGCAGCGCCTCTCCCCGGATGCGATGGATATGAGCAGTGGCAATGCCCAGCGGAGCCAGAAGACAGTCACGGGCCATGCCGAAATTGCTTTCCGGGTCGGTCGGCGCCACGCATCGTTCGTCGGCCCAGAAGAAATGGACCCGGCTCAACTCAAGGCCGCGCTCTTTGGCCTGGCCGGCGACAGCCAGAAAGAACTCTCGCGCGATCCGCCCCCCTGAAAGCGCCACACAGTAAGGCTGCGGACCCCCGGGGGCGGCTTCCAATTCGTCGAGCCACCAGGCCGCCGCCGTGTCGGCCAGCGCCTGGGCGGCGCTGAAGGTCAAAAGGTCGAAGGCGCCCATGAGAATACAGCAGACTCGGAAGTCTGCGCTGCGAAGAAGGCATGAAACATCCTGGTCATGCAGCCGTCAGCGTAGCCGAAGGCTGCTCCTGTTGGCTGGGGGGCGCGCCCGACAGATGAGGGCGGTCGTTGTTGGCCATCGGCTCGTGCCAGACATGGCCGGACTGGGCCAACAAATCATCTGCGGCCACGGGGCCCCAGGTGCCGGCGGAGTAGAATTCGCGGTTCGTGAGGGGCTTGTCCGCCCAACCCGCCCGAATCGCATCGACAAATCGCCAGGCCGTTTCAACCTCGTCGCGCCGAATGAACAGGGTCGTATCGCCGGCCATGGCCTCGAGCAGGAGCCGCTCATAGGCCTCCGGGGTATAAGCGCCAAACTCGGCGTCGTAACTGAACTGCATGCGCACCGGCCGGACGGCGACGCCGATGCCTGGAACCTTGCCGTTGAACCGGAGGGAGATGCCTTCATTGGGCTGAAGACGAAGGGTCAGGGAGTTGGAGTCCAACCGCTGGCCGCATTGCGCGGCGAAGAGAACGTAAGGGGTGGGGCGGAATTGGATGCGCACTTCGCTGACGCTGGAGGGCAGGCATTTGCCGGTCCGCAGGAAAAAGGGGACGCCCGACCAGCGCCAGGTGTCAATAAACAGCTTGAGGGCAACGTAGGTCTCCACGTTGGAATCCGATTTGACATTGGGCTCCTGGCGGTAGCCCGGGTGCAACCCGCCATCCGCAATGCCGGCGAAATACTGCCCCCGCACGACCTGTTTGGCGACGTCCTGGGCCGTGAGCGGGCGGAGGGACCTGAGCAGCTTGACCTTTTCGTCGCGAATCGCCTCGGCATCCAGGGAAACCGGAGGCTCCGTCGCCACGAGCGAGAGGACCTGCAAAAGGTGGTTTTGCACCATGTCGCGCAAGGCGCCGGCCTCCTCGTAGTAGCCGCCCCGCTGGTCCACACCCGGTTTCTCGGCCACCGTAATCTGGACGCTATCCACCGATTCGCGGTTCCAGAGCCGCTCGAAGATGGAGTTGGAAAAGCGGAACATGAGGATGTTCTGGACGGTTTCCTTGCCCAGGTAATGGTCGATGCGGAAGACCCTCTGCTCCCGGGCATAGCGGGTCAATTCGTTGTTGAGTTGCAGGGCCGAGTCCAAGTCGTGGCCGAACGGTTTCTCGACCACGATCCGTTGCCAGCCGGCCGCGTCGTCGCGGCGCAACAGGCCCGCCCGATGCGCTTGCCCGACGGTCTCCCCGAACTGGCTGGGCATGATGGCAAGGTAAAAGAGGATGTTCCGGCACAGGGGCGGGCTGCCAAACGCTTGGAGCTGCTGCTCCAGCTTCGTGTAAGTCGCCGAATCGGTGAGGTCGCCCCGGCAATAGACGATGTGCTGCGAGAAGCCCTCCCAGACCGATTCATCGACCGGTTGGGTGCGGGAGAACTGGTCCAGGGCCTGCCGCAACTCCTGCCGCCAGGAGACATCGGTCTTCTCGCGGCGCGCGACGCCAATGACGCGGAAATCGGGCGGCATCTGCTTCTCTTTGCACAAGTGATACAACGCCGGGATGAGCTTGCGGGCCGTCAGATCGCCGCTGGCCCCAAAAATCACGATGGAGCACGGTTCCGTCAGTTTGCGCGCCTGCCCCAACCGGCAGGTCGTGAGATCGTCAAATTCCGCGCCTTCACTTTGGCTCACAGCCGCAATATGGCCCGGAATGCGCAGGATTTCAAACGCCTGCGCTCGTCTCCTGCACTCTCAGGGAACGGGTCCGGCTCCGGCGGCTTGACCGACGGCCCCGGTGAGGGCCGAGCATTGAGTCTCCGATGGGCCGGGCTTGGCGGCCTCGACAAGTCTGCGCAACCTCCTGACGGCCGCGCCCAGATTGCGCTGGCCAAAAAGCAAAGTGCCGCTGACGAAAGTGTCGGCCCCGGCGCGGGCGCATTCGACAGCGGTCTGAAAATCGATCCCGCCATCCACGGCAATCGTATAAGTGAGATTCCGCTCGCGGCGCCAGAGGGCGGCCTGCTGGACCTTGGGCAGGGTTTCGTAGATAAACGATTGGCCGCCGAAGCCGGGGTTGACGGTCATGATGAGCAGGTTGCTGATCTGATCGAGAAAAGGTTGGACCAGGCCCACCGAGGTGGGGGGGTTGACAACGAGGCCGACGCGTTTGCCCATAGATTTGACGCGCCAGAGCAGCGGGGGCAGCGCATCGCCCAATTCGACGTGGAGGTTGATCTGGCCCGCGCCGGCCTGGGCGAAGGGTTCCAGCAGGATGGCCGGCTTGGAGCACATCAGGTGAACGTCGAAGAAAAGCCGGCTCAGGGGACGCAACGTCTTGACCACCCTCGGGCCGAACGAGATGTTCGGCACAAAATGTCCGTCCATGATATCCAGGTGCAGCCAGTCGGCGCCGGAAACCTCCGCTCGCGCGACTTCCCTGGCCAGGCGCCCGAAGTTGGCGGCAAGCAAAGAGGGCGCAATGATCATGCCCGGGCTAAACCGTTGCCGGAGAGGGCGCCCCCAGCCCGGGGAGCTTGGGCGGGGCCGGCTTGGGATTCTCGGGCAGAGGGGTGCCTGCGGGGGCGCCCAATGTGGCTTCAACCTGGGGCTGAGGCAGAGGCGGGGAGAACCGGCCGGTCCGGACGATTTCTTCGACCTGAGTGCCGTCAAGGGTTTCGTATTCGAGCAGGGACCGGGCAATGAGCTCGAGCTTGTCGAGGTTGGCAGTGATGAGGCGCTTGGCCGTTTGGTAGGCCTCATCGATGATGTGTTTGACCTCGGCATCGATCTCCTGCGCGGTGACATCGCTATAGACCTTGGCGCGGGAAACTTCGCGGCCCAGGAACACAAATTCGTCGTCGTTGCCGTATTGGATCATGCCGAGGCGATCGCTCATGCCCCACTGGGTGACCATGGCGCGGGCCATGTTCGTGGCCTGCTGGATGTCGCCCGCCGCTCCGCTGGAAATGTCGCCGGAGATGATTTCCTCGGCAATGCGTCCGCCCATCGTCATGGTGATGAGGTCGAGCATTTCCTTGCGGCGCCGGTTGAGGACGTCCGTCTTGGGGAGCGACATGGTGGAGCCGAGGGACTGGCCGCGGGGTATGATAGTGACCTTGTGGAGGGGATGGGTGTGCTCCAGGAGCACGTTGACCAGGGCGTGGCCGGCCTCGTGCCAGGCGGTGAATCTCTTCTCCTCATCCGTCATCGCCAGGCTGCGGCGCTCCCGTCCCCAGCGGACTTTGTCGCGGGCCTCCTCGAGTTCGGGCATGCTCACGGCCTTTTTATTCTCGCTGGCGGCCAGGAGCGCGGCTTCGTTGAGGAGGTTGGCCAGCTCGGCGCCCGAGTAGCCGGGAGTGCCGCGCGCAATGACGGACAGGTCAACCGTGGGGGCGAGCTTCACGTTCTTGGCATGGACTTTAAGAATGGCCTCGCGCCCGCGCACATCGGGGAGGTTGACGGTCACCTGGCGGTCAAAGCGGCCCGGTCGGAGCAGCGCAGGGTCCAGGACGTCCGGACGGTTGGTTGCGGCGATGATGATGATGCCTTCCTGGGTGTCGAATCCGTCCATCTCGACGAGCAGGGCGTTGAGGGTCTGCTCGCGCTCATCGTTGCCGCCGCCCAGCCCGTGCCCCCGGCTCCGCCCCACTGCGTCAATCTCGTCAATGAAGATCAGGCAGGGAGTATTCTTGCGGGCTTGCTCGAACATGTCGCGCACCCGGCTGGCGCCGACGCCAACGAACATCTCGACGAAATCGGAGCCGCTGATGCTGAAGAAAGCGGCATCGGCTTCGCCGGCAATGGCTTTGGCCAGGAGTGTCTTGCCGGTGCCCGGAGGACCCACCATCAGCACGCCCTTGGGAATGCGCCCGCCCAGACGCTGGAATTTCTTGGGGTCCTTGAGAAACTCGACCAGTTCGGACACTTCTTCGATGGCTTCGTCGATGCCGGCCACTTCCTTGAACGTCGTCTTGTTGCGTTCTTTGGCCAGGAGCCGGGCCTTGCTCTTTCCAAAGCTCAGGGCGCCCTTGCCGGCCATCTTGATCTGGCGGATAAAGAAAAACCATATCAGGGCGGCGATGACGATGATCGGCAAAATGTTCAACACCAGGCCCCAGAGCATGGTGTTGGCTTCACGAGGCTGGAACCCCAGGTCCAGCAGTTTCTTCAGGAGGTCCGGCGTTAAGAGAAACTTGTCGCGGAACAGAACCAGCCCGTAGCGGGGGTCGTTCTCGGCAAAGCGCTTGCCTTCGGCGTCGGTCTTGTAATACTTGCCCTCGACGACATTAAGTTGGGGGTCCTGCGGGTTATAGATGATGTTGCCTTGGGTGACGAGCTTCGAGTCCACCAATTGCTGGAAACGGAACTGAGACATCTTCTCCCCCGGAAAGTCCATGCGCTCCTTGAAGAGCATCAGCATGATTATGCCGCCAACGATGAGGATCCATATCAGCCACGTGCGGGGCGGCACTCGGAATTCGCCGCCTCGTTTGGGGTTCTTATCATCGTCGCTACTGTATCTATTGTCGTCTGACATCGTTCGCTATCAGTTATGCAAAGCTACCATACCGGGCCGCAAGCCGCAATGCAGCATTAGTTAAAGCCGTTCCCAGGTCCATTGCAAGCGGCGTTTTGTAGTTTGCCTAAGCTTAAACCGTTCCGAAATCCGCAGGCCCTCCACCCAAAAGAGGTCGCCCCGGGCGGTGGCGGCTACGATCAACTCATGCCGCTGTCTGCGCGAGACCTTTTGGTTGGTAAAAAGGTCTTGGAGCTTCACCGGGACCGGCATGCCAATCGGCTGAAAACGGTCGCCGGGCTGCCAATGCCGCAGCACCACGGGCGTGCCCACCCGCTCGGCGTCGAAAAACTCCCGTTGCGCCCGCCCGGGCCTCGGTTTGCTCCCCCCTCGAGTGATGAGCCAGCCCAGGCGCAGCCCATCGAAGAGCGCCTCCCCTGCCCTTTCAGACAGGTCCTGCCGGAGGGTTGCCGGCCTGAAGACGGCGGGCTCGGCTTGAGACAGGCGCAGCAATCCCTCCGCATCGCGTGACACGCTCAGGACCCGCCGCGGGCTTTGCGGCCCGCTGCAGGGGACCTCGGCTGTCTTGCGATTGTCGCGGCCTGATTCCCCCTCACCCTGAGCTTCTCCCTCGGGGAGAGGACCGCGGTGAGGGGGAACGGAGCGCCCGACGCGGATTGTCTGGCCCGCCTCGATGCCTGCCAACCGGCTCTGGCGGACGCTGACCGCCCGGCCGGGACGTTTGCGAAGTTGCTCGACCAATTCATAATCGGGGTCGAGGCCCTGGGCGGCCAATTGCAGTTCAATGCACCGGCGTTGCACCGCCACCGGCAATTCCAAAAATGGAGTTGCCGCCCTCCCTCCTCCGCCCTGCGCCCTGCGCCCTCCGCTCCAATGGGCAACCCACTCCCGCGCCTCCTGGGCGGCAAAGGCCGCTTCTTCCCCGATGATGTCCATGAGGCGCAAGATCGTGCGATGCAAAGCCGGCTGGTATTGACGGCGGAGCAGGGGCAGCAAGTGGTGGCGAATCCGGTTGCGCTGGATGTCGAGGCAGGCGTTGGAGGCGTCCTCGCGGAAAAGGACCTTGTTGGATGCCGCCCATTGGCGCAAGGCTGCCTTGGGCTGGTCCAGCAAAGGGCGAACCAATCCCACCTCCGGGTTGGCTGGGGAGGGACTGCGCCATTTCATGCCGGCCAGTCCTTCCCCGCCACAGCCGCGCAGCAAGCGCAGGAAGAACAACTCGAGCTGGTCATCGGCATGGTGGGCCAGAGCCACGGTGGGCGACGCCATGCGCGCAGCCAGGCGGGCCAGGAAATTGTGGCGCACCTTGCGCGCCGCCATTTCCAACGACAACCCGCCCGCTTGCGCAGACTCCCTCACCTCCGAGCGCCCGACGACACAGGGCAAACCGAGCGCTGCCGCCACGCGCCTGACCAGGCGCGCGTCCGCATCGCTGCTGCGCCCGCGCAACTGATGATTCAAATGCGCCACCCTCAGTTGCCAGCCGTGTCCGGGCGCCAATTCATGCAGCACCCGAAGCAGCACCATCGAATCCAGACCCCCCGACACGGCAACCAGTATCGGCTGGCCGTCCTGAAAGAGCCCGCGCCGCTGAATCGTTCGCTCCACCTGGCCCGGCAACTCGCTCACGTTGATTAATGCTGTATATAGCGTCAAAAGTCCGGCATGGCTATGTTTTTTGTCGCGCAATCGGGCAGCCGCTCAAGATTAGGAGCCAGGGGCGGATTGGCCTCTTCATAATTGTCTTGTCTGGGGCCTGCGGGTCAGGCCTTCTCTGGCACAACGATTATGCGCGCAGTGATTCAGCGGGTCTCCGAGGCAAGCGTCACCATTGGAGGCAGCCTCAAGAGCGCCATTAAGAATGGCCTGCTGCTGCTGTTGGCCGTGGAGGAGGCCGACACCGAGCAAGACGTTGAATGGCTGAGCGGGAAGGTTGTTCGCCTGCGAATCTTCGACGACGACAACGGCGTGATGAACCGGTCCGTGCAGGAGGCGCACGGGGAAGTGCTCGTGGTCAGTCAATTCACCTTGTTTGCCAGCACGCGCAAGGGCAACCGCCCTTCCTACAGCCGCTCCGCCGGGCCGTCGATCGCCGCGCCCCTTTACCAGCGGTTCGTTGGCCGCCTCGCCCAGGACCTGGGCAAGCCGGTCCAGGCGGGCGAATTCGGCGCGCACATGCTCGTCCGGCTCATCAATGACGGTCCGGTGACCATCATTATAGATTCAAAGAGGCGGGAGTAGGCTAAGGCGAGGCGCTGGCCAGGCCCATATCGCGCTCGGTCCTGAGCCTGAGCTGGCCGCAGGCGGCGTCGATGTCATGTCCCTTTTCCTGGCGCAGCGTTGCGGCGACTTGTTCCCGGGCCAGGGCATCGAGGAAGGCCGTTTGCGCCGCCGGGGACGGGCGCTGCCAAGGCAGGCCCTCGACGTGGTTATAGGGGATGAGATTTACCTTGGCCTTTAAGCGGCGCGCTAGGGCGGCCAAAGGCTTGACCTGGTCCAATCCGTCGTTCACCCCGGCAATCAGGATGTACTCGAAGGTGATCATGCGGCCCTTTTTCTCCTGGTAATATTCCCCGGCCGCCGTCAGTTGGCGCAACGGATACTTGCCGTTGATCGGCATGATTCGGCTGCGGATTTCGTCGGTGGCGCCGTGCAGGGAAATGGCCAGGCGAAGCTGGAGGGGTTCCTCGGCCAGCTTGCGGATTTGCGGCGCAAGGCCGCTGGTCGAAACGGTAATCTTGCGCGCGCCGATGCCGCCGCCCCATGGCGCATTGAGAATCTTGAGGGCTTTCAAAAGGTTCTCGTAATTGGCCAACGGTTCCCCCATGCCCATGATGACCAGGTTGCCGACCAGGCGCGAGCCGGGCGTGGCGGAACGCCGGGGTCCCGGGCCCGGACCTTGGGCCTCGGGCTTTTCGCCGCGGCTCCATTGTTCCACGGCGACGACCTGGTTTACGATCTCTTCGACCCGCAGGTCGCGTTTCCACCCGGCGAGTCCGCTGGCGCAGAACTTGCATCCGTAGGCGCACCCGACCTGGGTGGAGACACAGAGGGTGTGGCGGTCGCTGGGGTCCCCGTAGAGGGCCGGGTTGGCGGGCATTAGCACGCTTTCGATGAGGCAATGGTCCTGCAGGCGCCAGAGGAATTTCTCGGTCGTGTCCCTCGAACCCTGCCTGGCGACCAATTCGGGACTGTGCAGCGTGAGATGGCCCCGCAGTTGCTCCCGGAGCGTTCTGGGCAGGTTCGTCATCTCCTCCCAATCGCCCGCCCGGTGGACATAGAGCCATTCCAGCAACTGGAACACACGGTACGACGGCTGGCCCCAGGCTTGGAAAAGGGCCTGCAATTCATCGGCTGTGTGCGCCCGGACGTCCGTCAACATCCCTCGAGCTTAGTCCAGTTGCCGGAAACAATCCAACCCAAGCTCGAGCTCATCGCGGAGAGGCCCCACTGCCGGTTCAGGCGGGCGAATGCGCAGTCATCCTCCGATTTTGGTTTTCAAACCAAGGTCCTGGAAGATGGCAAGGGCGGCGGCGATGTTCTCCGGGGAAGGCGGCTGGAGGTGGGCCAAGGGGTTGGTCTGGCCCAGGCGCAGGAGTTTGGGCAGGCCGGTTCGGTGGAAGGGCAGGAGATTGACCTGCCGCACGGCGGGAATGGCGGCGGCCAGGCGGGCGATGGCCTGCAGCCCAGGGGCATCGTCATTGACGCCGGGGATAAGGGGAACCCGCACCCAGATTTGGCGGTGGACCGCACCGAGGGCGCGCAGGTTCTGGAGGATGGCTTCGTTAGGGGCGCCGGTGGCCTCGCGGTGCCTGGCCGGGTCGATCAATTTCACGTCGTAGAGGAACAGGTCGGCCAGAGGGGCGACCGCCAGCAAGTGCTCGGGGCGGGCCAGGCCGCAGGTGTCCACGGCCGTGCGCAGGCCGCGCGCACGGCAGGCCTCCAGGCAGGCGCGCAGGAACTCGAATTGCAGCAGCGGTTCGCCCCCGGAGAAAGTGACGCCCCCGCCCGATTCGTCATAGAAGATGCGGTCTCGCCAGACGGCCTCCAGGACCTGGGACACGCTCATTTGCTCGCCGGCCCAGCGGCGCGCCCCGGCGGGGCACGCAGCCACGCACGAGCCGCACAAAAGGCAGCGTTCGTGGCGGGCCGGCAGGGGGCCCCGGCCTGGGATGGAGGTCCCGAAGGAGCAGGCGCGCCGGCATTCGCCGCAGCCGAAACAGCGGCCCTCCAGGACGAGAATCTCACGCCGGGCCGAGATTCCTTCCGGGTTGTGACACCAGGCGCAGCGGAGCGGGCAACCCTTCAGGAACACGGTCGCGCGAATCCCCGGCCCGTCCTGGACCGAGTACTTCTGGATGTCGAAGACCAGACCGCTTTGCATGATCAACCTGTGCTGTTGGACAGTGTATCATAGGAGCTGGGCAGTTCAATAGACAGGCGTTTTGGGATTGACGCTCGGATCCCGTTCACGGATTTTCAGCGGCAGAGTTGCATGATTATGAGCTTTCCCGCAGCCGAGGCCCTCTGCAAGTGTCCCCTCTGCGCGCATTCCGCAGCGCGCTCCGTCCAGCAGCTCACGGGCGAGCAATTGGCCAAACTCTGGCGTGCGTTTGGACATGAGTTCACGCCGGAGGCCTGGGGCAGAATCCAACCGCAGTCCGCGGTGGTTTTGCGCTGCTGCCAGGGCTGCGGCTTCCGGTTCTTTGATCCTTCCCTCGCCGGCAACGAGGCTTTTTACCGGGAGCTGGAAGAGGGGGAGGCATACTACGCCCAGGCCCGGCCGGAGTTTCAGCGCACCTTGGGATTTGCGCGGCGCAACCGACTGCGGCGGGTATTGGACGTCGGCTGTGGGAGCGGCGCTTTTCTGGACTTGGCCAGGCAAGCCGGGTGTGAGACCTGCGGCGTCGAGCTCAATAGCGTTGCGGGCCGGAAGGCCGCGGCCAAGGGCCACCGTGTCTTCTCGCGCCTGCTGCGCGAACTGGATCGGAGCCAGACCGGCGGCGGGTTCGATCTGATCTCGTTTTTCCAGGTCCTGGAACACGTTGCCGAGCCCGCGAAGGTCCTCGAACAAGCGTCTTTGTTTCTCAACCCGGGCGGGTGGATTTCCGTGTCCCTGCCTTCCTCCGAAGGGGTTTGCCGGCTGGCCCGGCTGGAGCCTCACCAGTGGCCGCCTCATCACATCAGCCTTTGGCGGCCAGCGGACTTGCCGCAACTGGGGCGCGCGGCCGGATTGAAGCTCGTGCAACGCGGCGGCGACCTGCTGTTGGGCTCGGACATCGAGCGCATATGGAAGGCGCGCAGCTTGTCGGCCACGGCCCTGGGCCGCCGGGCGTCCTGGGGCGGAAGTTGGATGCCCAGGCTGCTATGCCTGGCTTATCGCAAGGCGGGACTGAAGTTCATTTTTCCGCGGTGGGGTTGCAGCATATACGGTTACTTCCAAAAGCCGTGACCCGATTTTATTGCTTGCGGGCGGCCAAATCGGTTCAATGTTCCATCATATGTTAGCAAAGCGTGTCATCCCGTGCCTGGACGTGCATGCGGGCCAAGTTACGCGCGGTGTCCGTTTTGGAAAGGCCGAGGCCGGCGAATTGCGCAACGTCGGGGACCCGGTGGAGTTGGCCTTGCGCTACAACGAGCAAGGCGCCGATGAGATGGTGTTCTTCGACATCACCGCCAGCGCGCACGGGCGGGCCACGATGGTCGAGGTCATTGAACGGGTGGCCGACCAATGTTTCATGCCCCTGACTGTGGGCGGCGGGCTTCGTTCGGTCGAAGACATTTATGCCATGCTCCGCGCCGGCGCCGACAAGGTCAGCATCAACTCGGCCGCCCTGGCCAACCCGGACCTCATCCGGGCCGGCGCCGAGAAGTTCGGCAGCCAGTGCATCGTAGTCTCTATCGACGCCAGGAAGGCGGCCCCTGGCCGTTGGGAGGTCTTTTCGCATGGCGGGCGCAAACCCACGGGCCTGGACGCCGTTCAGTGGGCCCAACGCGCCGTGTCCCTGGGGGCCGGGGAAATCGTGCTCAACAGCATTGACGCCGACGGCACCAAGGCCGGCTTTGACCTGGTCATCACGCGGCGCATCAGTGAAGCGGTCGGTGTGCCCGTGGTGGCCAGCGGGGGGGCGGGCAAACTCGAGCACCTGGCCGAAGTCCTGATCGAGGGCAAGGCTGACGCCGTGCTGGCCGCCAGCATTTTCCATTTCGGGCAATACACCGTGGGAGATGTCAAACAGTTCCTCGCCAAACAAGGAATCCACGTGCGGCCGTGCGCCTGAGCCGGGGTTCAGACCCCGATTCTCGGGGCCTGGATTTTCAGTGTATTCCGCGTATCCCGCGGCTTGAATCCTTGGGCGGGGATTTGGGTCAGGAACAGGGGCTTGACAAAATCCGAAGTCTATCTAATATTAAGCATAGATTTGCTTGTTGACTGACCTGTATGAGAAAGGAATCCGCATGAACGGAAATGCCGTCTATGGCGAACGCGTCGTGATCGTCGAAGTCCACAAGGGAAATGTCAGCCTCAAGACCGGCCGCATTTCGAGCACGCCCTCCAGCCATGCGGAGGCGGACAACCGGAGCAAGACGGTGGTTGCCATGGGCGACCGGCAACCTCCTCCGGCCGCGGACAGCCTGGATGACGCCTCCGAGAAATCGTTCTCAGTGGACGACATCCATTTGCTCAAAGAGCAAGAGGTCCAGGCCCTCCACGACTCCGGAACCGCCCAGGACTGGTTCGGCAGCATTTATCAGGATTGGCTGGTCAGAAAAATCCGCCACGCCCTCAAACGGCTGAAACGGACATAGCGTCCTTACTGAAACAATTGCGGCGCGAACTCGTTAAGATAATCGCGCCAATTGATCCAGGTATGGGCGCCGGCGGTTTCCTTGAACACGGGGTCAAAGCCGTGCTTCTTGAGCATCTCCACGGTGCGGCGCGAGGTTTCAACCAAAAAGTCGTCTTTGCCGGTCGCGAACCACACGAGCTTCAGCCCCTTTTTCAATTTGGCATCGTCCAGGGCAACCTGGTTGCGCTCCTCCCAGGCGGCCCCGGCGGGCGCGTTTGTCGCGCCGCCGCGGCCTCCTCCAAAGCCCCCGATCAACCCGGAGCTGAAGACCCCCATATACGCAAACTTCTCCAGGTGAGGGATGGCGATATTGAGCGTTTGGCTGCCGCCCATGGACAGGCCGGCAATGGCGCGATGCTGCCGGTCGGCGTGGACGCGGTAGCGGCTCTCCACGCAGGGCATGATGTCACCCAGGAAATCCTCGACGAATTCGTCGGCCGGCGGCCGGCCTGAGGGGCCGTTGGTGGAAGCGCCGGAACGCGGGCCAAACCCGAAAGCGCGGGTATGGCCGGCAGGCATTGCCACCACCATCGGTTTGGCTTTGCCGGCCGCGATGAGATTGTCGAGGATGAAACCGGCGCGCCCCACGGAAGTCCATGCCTCGTCGCAATCCCCCGCCCCGTGCAGCAGGTAAAAGACGGGGTATTTGCCTTTGCCCAACTCATATCCCGGCGGGGTATAGACGTGCATGCGGCGGAACTTGCCCAGTGATTTTGAATAATAGGTGACCGCCGAGACCGCCCCGTGCGGAACATCCAGGGTGTCGGCGAAGCTGGAACCGGGAACATAGACCAGGCTCCAGACGTTGTTGTTGGATTCGCTGACGGCAGGGTTCCGCGGGTCAATGACCGCAACCCCGTCCAAATTGAAATTATAACGGTAGGCGCCCGGGTCGATCGGGCCGATCGTGACCTCCCAGACGTTGTTCGTGCCCTTGGCCAGCGGCACGCCCTGGCCGTTTCCGGGAATATCGCCGGCGCTCAGCCGGACGGCTTCCGCCTTGGGCGCCAGGATGCGGAAAGTGATGCGCCGCTCCGCGGACACCTCGGGCGACACCACCTGCGGTCCTTGCGGCCCGCGACCTCGTTGCGCGGAGGCCGATGGGTTAAACAGGCACACCGCCAGCAGAACAGCGCCTGGCGCCAACTTGTGAATCGTTCGGGTAATCATAGGCTTTGTTTTTTCGGTGAAGCGGACCGGTTTGATCGGGCATGATTGATAAACGGCGAATCTATTCGCCTTGATTTATCACAGGGCGCCCCGGCACCGCAAACCGAAAACCTGGCTGATCGAGCGAAACTGGCCCTGCAAAACTTGCCGCTCGACACGCTGGTTCCGCTCTGGCACCATGCCGCGACGATGAGCGCGAGCGAAAAGCACTTCTGCCTCACCCGCGCAGCCTCACTGACGGGGCGGCGCGCCAAAACCCAAATGCCTGCTATCCGTTCAATTACAACCTATGGCCTCCTCACGCATGCTCAAACACATCTCCCTCGCGACCTTTGCCGCCCTGGCGCTCAGCGCCGCCTCCATCCGGGCGGAAGATAAACCCGCTGCCGCACCCCTCGGGCAGCCCGATGCCAATGGCTTTATCAGCCTTTTCAACGGCACGGACCTGAGCGGCTGGGAAGGTCTGGAGGGCTACTGGTCGGTCAAAAACGGCGTCATCGACGGCAGCGAAACCAAGGAGCACTCGGTCCAGACCGATCTCATTTTAAGCGCCTCCAGGGAGCATCCCGAAAAGTTTGCCAATTTCGAGCTTCACATCAAATGGATGCTCGTCAGCCCGGACGGCAACTCGGGCGTGCAGTTCCGTTCGGCGATCAACAATCCAAAGACCCTCCACGTGGGCGGCTACCAAGCCGACATCGATAGCGGCGGCAATTATACCGGTTCGATCTACGACGAATCGGGCATCGCCGGCGGGCGCGGCACGATGAGCAACCGCGGTGAAAAAACCAGGTGGGACGCCGGGAATGTGCGCCACAACAGCCCGCTTCCGGAGAGCGCCGGCGACCTCCGGAAACTGCTCCACAACACGGGCGGTTGGAACGACATCGTCCTCATCGTCAACGGAAACCACGTCCAGTACAACATCAACGGGCACCTGATGACCGAGATGATTGACGAAAGCCCAAAGGCCGTCCTCAAAGGCGGGGTGATCGCCCTCCAGATGCACGCCGGCTTCACGATGGATATTCAGTTCAAGGACATTTCCATCAAGTTCCTCGACGGAAATCCGTAATCGGCTGCGGTTTCAGGGCGAGAGGACAACGCGATAAAGGCGCTGCTGGCCGGGGGGTTGAATATCGGACAGGGTGAGGGTGGTATTGGTGGCCGTGACCGCGCTTCCGAGGTTGTTCCAGAGATTGCCGGCCAGGTTGGTGGTGTATTGGACCTGATACGCCAGGCCGGGCAGGGCGGTCCAAGTGAGCGTGACGCCGCCGTTGGCCAGCGTCAGCCCTTGGAATGTCGGCGCAGAAATGGGCGCCACGGAAACGCCGTCCAGCCCAAAGGCCTGGGGGTCGTTGCGAGCCCCGAATTCCAGCACGGTGCTGTTGCCGGCGGCGCGGACCAGGAACTGCATATTCGTCCAGTTGAACGGCGCCATGTCAACCTGATCGAAAAGGACCGTCGCGGAATTGGTGGCAACGTTCCACTCTACCAGAAACTCGTTGGGCGTGTTGACGGCGCCAAAATACGGACTATCCACCCAGAAGGACAACTCGTAGAGCTGCCCGGCGGCCGTGGGCAAGGTCTGCGAAAGGTAAGCCAGCGCGCCGACTTGCCCGAGCAGCGCGCCATACGAGCCGGAATAGATGAGCTCGGGATGCGGAGGCACGCTGTTGCTCCCGATTACAAGATTGTCGCCAGTGCTTCCCTGCAGGGTCCAATCGGAGAAACCGCCCGTGTCAAAGCTGCCGTTTTGGACCAGATTCTGGCCTGCTTGCAACGTGAACGGCAAGGTTTGGGCCAACCCGGCGGTCAGGTTGGTAACCACGACGCCGTTTTGGTAAACGCCTGCAGCCAGGTCGTTGGCGGCGGGGGTTAGGGACACCGTCACGGTGGTCGAGGGCGCGGTGCGGGTCAAGGCGCCGGAACTGGGCGAGACCGTCAGCCAGGAGGGCGTCTGGACGATGGCCCAGTTCAAAGCGGCGGTCCCGGAATTGGTCAAGGTGAACACCTGTGCCGTCACGCTGTAAGGGCCGCCTATCGGGCCGGTGGTCGTAAAACCTGTGGCGGGGGTGATGCTGAGGGGGTCGAGATGTCCCGCCAGGGCATTGATCAGGGTCTGGCCTGCGGGCGTGCCCCAGCCCGTGCACAAGTCGTAGCCGGGGGCGGCAACGAATCGGGTGGCCCTGGCATTGGGGAAGTTGTTGCCGGTGGTGATGTCATGGAAGGCCGTCGAATAACCCGAACCCTCGCCAATGGCGTAGATGGCCGGGTTGACAAAACCGACCGTGGCGCCGTTGGCGGCGCTCGCCTGCTGGTTGACCATGGCCGTAAAGCCCGCCCAAAGCGGCGCGGCACAACTGGTGCCCCCGAAAGCCGCCGACTTGCCGCTATTGTAGATGACCCAAACATTATCCGCGACCAGGGCGACGTCCGGGAGGTTCCGGTAGGTCTTCGATGCCTGGTTGGCTGACGTGCTGATTCCCGTTTGCCAGGGGGGGATAGAATAGGAGGTGCTTATCCCGCCTCCGCTGGCTCCGGAACCCTCGCCGCTCGTGTACCAATTCCAGACCGTCTCCGCCGCCCAGGCCCCGCCCGCGCCGGTGGTCAGGGTTGTGCCGCCTACCAGCGTGATATACGGGTCGTCGTCGGGGGCCGGTATGGCTCCGGTATAAGCGCCGTCATCGCCGGAGGCGTTGAAAAAGGATTGGCCCTGGGCGGCCATTTGCCGAAAAATCTGATCGGCGCTGCCGGCCGTGGGGGTGCCGAAATCCCAGGAACAACTCAGTTGCTTGGCCAGATTGTCAGTGGCCATCCGGTTGAGGATGTCATTGGCGATGCCATTCGGACCGGCCTCATAGAGGATTATCCCCGCCAGGCCGGGAGCCATTGCGACCGTCATTTCGATATCCAAAGAAACCTCGTCGCTCCCACTGTCGCGGCCGACGGTCGGAACTCCGTTGAAGCTGTCCAAAAGCACATTCTGCAGGGGAACGGCGGGCAGCCCGGCCTGGCTCTCGTAGGTGGAGATGTCACTGGCATAGTAACCGTCAAACTCGAGAAGTCCCACCCTTTGACCGGCGCCGGTCAGCGTGACCCCAGGAGCGTAGGCGGCGCGGAAGTCCTTCCCCATATAAGCGCCGCTCGGGCCGGAGCCGCTCTTGGGGGTGGGACGCCCGGACTCACCGGCGGGAATGGCGCGCAAGTTCTTGGGATGTGGCAGGTGATAGCTGTTGAGGCCGCTGATGTCCAGGACCGCCACACTGATGTCGATGGACGGCTGGGATTCCGGGGCATAGAAGGTGCGCGCTTCCGTCGGGTGCGTATAGACGCGCAGGGTGGTATGGAGGGCCTTTTCGATGTCCGCCACCGACCCGTTCACATCCAGGAGCGTGCGGTTAGGATGCTCGGCGGTCACCGTGAAACCGTTCGCGCGGGCGAACTCGACAAGGACCTTGTAATCCTCCTTGGCCGGGCCGAAGCGTTGGGCAAACTGCTCCGGGGTCAGAAAGCGGCGGTAATTGGCGCTGGCCGGGTCATAAAGCTCGTTCAAGAAGCGGGCCAGGGCTTGCTTTTGGCGCAGCGGCAGGCTAATCGCCAGGTTGAGGTGGTCTGTGGCAGCCAGGCGGCCGGTCGCGGCCAGGCCGCTGGCCTTGGCAGGCATCGCCTCGGGCAATGGTTGGCGGTCCTTGGCCCGGGCGGGCTGGGTTGCGAAGCCGGCGGCGAGAAGGGCCAATGCTGTCCAAGGTATCATTCTTATCTTCTTCATAAACGGGCGCCCCGGCGGCAAGCAGGGTCAAGGCGGGAATTGGGCGGGTTGGGGGGGTAATCTGGGGGGCGTCTCTTCCAAGTGGGAAATCAACGGGTCAACAGGTCCGCGTGAGGGAGGTGGTCATTGTTCCAGCGGCCCAGACCCGAGGTGGTTTTTTGGAACAGCGTCGCATCGGTGGGGCACTCGATGTGGCTGTCGCAGAAGACCACGTTGAAATGCCCGCGATGCCGCAGTTGGGTGGCTTGCAGGATGCCGGCACTGCCGATGAAGCCGGGGTTTTCGGTAGTGTCGCGCGAACTGATGTCCAGGCGTGCGTAGCCATCGTAGGTCACGGTGCCGGCGATGCCATAGTAGGTTTGGAGCATGGCCGGGGAGACCCACATGAGGTTGGCATCGCCCAGTTCGATCATGTCCGCCGGGACAGCGACGGTGGAATCCCGGATCACCTTGATGGAATTGGTGTTGGCAGGGTCGGTCAGGTAACCGCCCAGACCCAATGGGCTCAGGCCAAACTGCACGCCGTTGGCATTGTAGCCGTAACTGCCCAGGGGCACGGCGATGCTGTTGCCGGCCAGGGTCAGCCCGTGGTAGGAGGGGCACAGATACAGGCCGTTTGTCCAGTCGTGTTTGACGTAGGAAAAGAGGTGCGTGGACCAGAACCCGAGGTTGATGATGCCTCCATTCTGGTCAAAGGAGAAAACCGGGTAGGCATGGGTATCCTGGACATACATTTGCAGGCCCAGGTCGAGCTGGTGCAGGTTGGCCTTGCAACGGGCGGTGCGTCCGGATTCCCTGGCGGCGGACAAAGCGGGGAGCAGCAACGCTGCCAGAATGGCGATAATCGCAATCACTACCAGCAGCTCGATCAACGTGAAGGCCCGCGCCACAACTCCCCATCCCCCACCCCGGGCCGGGGGCGCGCCACGTCGATTCGATGAGGCAAGGGGTCCAGGCATTCTCAAAGCTTCACTTGGACCCGACGATGCCGACGACACGATAGAATCTTACCGGGGCAGCCGATGTGGTCGCCTCCGGGTCCAGGATAAAGTTGGAAGAGGTGGAACCCAGGGACTGCCAGGTGATCGTGCCTGCCAGGTTGGCGGCATACTCCACGGTGTAGGAACCGACTCCCGTCACGGGGGTCCATTGCAGCAAGGCGCCGGTGCTGCCGCGCGTGAAGGTGAACCCGCTGATGGAGTTGGTCGCCTGGTTCGTGACGGCCACGGGGTGGTAAGCTTGGAACATCCGCTCGAAGGTGGCCGCCTGGCCGCCCAGATCGTCCGGCGGCGTCGAGTCGTACTGCTGGGAATTGATCTGCGCGACCATGCCGTGGCCGGGCGCCAGCCAGTAATAGTTGAGGACGTAGTCCGTGCCGGCGGGCTCGTAGCCGGAGCCGTCAATGTTGATGGCGATGTCATACTCCACCACCTCATGGACCCGCAGGCAGTCCAGGAAGCCAATGCCCGGCAGGGTGACAACCCCGAAGGCGTCCACGGTATCGGTCGAGGTGTAAGTGATTTGGTCGGGATAGTCTCCAAAGCCCGCCAGGCTGTAAACCGAATCGAACATCGTCGTGCCCGACCACGATTGGCCGTAATGAATCGAGGCCGGGAAATCCTGGAGCGCGGGGCTGAACACAGACTCCGGCTGAGACGAGCTGAAGCTGGGGTCGTAGAAACCGTAATCGAGCTGGCCCTTCGCGGGGTCCTCCGTGATATAGAGCCACTGAAGAGGATTGGTCGTGCCCTCACTGGTTAGTTGCTGGGCTATTTGGGCGCCCGCCGCCACGAAATCCGCGCCGTACGGGGTATTGCCGGCGGCCAAGTAATCGTAGCGATTTGTCACGTCCTGGGGCCCGGTGGTGAAGTTCCAGGCCTGGGCCACGCTGCTGGCAGTCCCCAGCACACCGGAGATACCCACAGTGCTCTCGTTGGTGGAGTTGGCGTAAGTCCGGTAATACTGGCCCACCTGGTTGAACAGGTCCGCGTTCGTAATGATGACTTGCCCCTGCGCGGCCATGACGCCGGCCAATATGGCCGCGGCGCACGACAGGGCCCGGCCGAAGGCCAAACCGGCGCTCATAAACGAGGGTCTCCTTGTCTGCGAAACGAAAAAACTCATAACACGCATAAAACTCCTGCTGCGATTCCGGCAACTCGCGCCGCTTCCTTTGGTCCTTCATTGCAAACCGCAGCTTCCCGCGAGAATACAGGAAATCCGGCCCGCCTGTCAACTGTGCGTTCCGAGGCACACCCGGGGGGGGCCCCGTGTGTGCCACACCACCGGGGCAAGACCCGAGCATGGTGGCCACGGGGCTGTCCGCCGCCAATTCCACGCGGGCCGTCAGCTCAAGGCGGAAGGCGCGTGAAAAAAGGGGTCCTCTTACGGAGATGTGATGCGATAGAAACGCGCGGGAAAATGCCTCCACTGAGGATCGGTAAAATAGCACGAGCCCCCCGTAAGGGTGTTGGTCGCCACCGGGGTCCAGACGGGATTGGCCAAGGTTGTGCTGGCTTCGACCACGACGGGGAGGTTAGTTGACCATGACACCGTGAAACCAAATCCGTTGGTTTGCACGCCAAAGCCGGGCCCGCCGGTCAAAATCAAGGCGTACGACAGGGGCCACAGCGCGGTCCGAAGACCCCCGTAAGTTGAACCCCAGCCGCCGGTTCCTGGCAAGTAATAGACGATCCCATGGTCGGATTGGAACACAGTCGAATCATGGCTTGGGGCGTTGCCCTCGAAGTAAGCCCATCTCAGACCGGTGCAGTCTGCGAACGCATCAGTCCCGATGTCTGTGACGCTGCCGGGGATGGTGACGCTGGTCAGGCCTTCGCATGCATAGAACGCCTCCTGCCCGATGCTGGTGACGGTGTTGGGTATCGTGACGCTGCTCAGGCTGGCGCAGTCCTTGAACGCCTGGGCCCCAATGCTGGCAAGACCGCTGGAGAGGGTGGCGTTGGTCAGGCCGGTGCAGCCTTGGAACGTGGCGAACTCGATGCTGGCGACGCTGCCGGGGATGGTGACGCTGGTCAGGCTGGCGCAGTCATAGAACGCATCCGCCCCGATGTTCGTAACGCTGCCGGGGATGTTGACGCTGGTCAGGTTGGTGCAGCCATTGAAGGCAAACGCCCCGATACTGGTGACGGTGCCGGGGATGGTGACGCTGGTCAGGCTGGTGCAGTCATAGAACAGCCCGTACCCGATGCCGGTGACCGGCAGTCCAGGCAGTCCAGTGAGCGCACTTGGGATGATCATCGCGCCGCCGGGGCCGGTGTACCCGATGATAGTAATCGTGCCGTTGGCGATTTGGTAACTGAATTGGTCTTGTGCCGCCATCGGCATCGAAAGAAGAACCAAGCCCCATAGGGCAAGGAGGGTTCGTTTTAATGCACCATTGAACGTGACGCCGGGCGAACCAACCCGTCGTCCCGACACTGTGTTGCGCAATCCAATTAGGCAGGCCAAGCCGATGAAAGACTCCTGAGTTTTCATTCTCTCCCTTTGTTCTGTGCCGTGTATCGCCATTATGGACCGGCCCGGGGAGCGGCGCAAGAGCAAAACCAGCCGAAAACCAGCCCTCCCAGAGCCGTATTGGAGATTATCGACGATTATCATTTCCATTAGACTGCAACCTGGACGTGTGCTATTCTACATCCACTGCCGGAGAACCGGCAGTGAGGGCTCGCGCGGCCGCGCGCCCCGACCCCGACACGAACACATAGCCAACATTATGCGAGTGCTAATGAACGTCAGATTCCCACATGAGCAGTTCAATGCCGCCGTAAAGGACGGCTCGGCGGGTTCAAAGCTCAACCGTATTCTGGAGGCTGCCAAGCCTGAAGCGGTCTATTTCACCGAGCACTGCGGCAAACGCGGAGCAGTTCTCGTCGTTGATATGCCGGATGCCTCCCGCATCCCGGCCCTGGCCGAGCCGTGGTTTTTGACCTTCCAGGCGGACGTGGACTTCAGGATTGCCATGACCCCGGACGACCTCAAGAAGGCCGGGCTCGAGGCACTGGGGAAGAAGTGGGCGTGACAGGTATAAAAATGGTATAGAAAAAGTGCTTGCTTTCCGGCCGAAAAGCCGCATGCTCCAAGGTGTGCGCTTTGAATTCGACCCGGAAAAACGCGACAAACACAATAACGAGCCGTGACGGCAGGGAGACGATTTCGGCTGAAGAATTTGAAAGCCGCTTTGAGCGGGGCGAGGATGTCTCGCAGTTTTTGGACTTGGAGCATGCCCAGCGTCCAGGGCGCGATGTTCAGCGCGTGAATGTTGACATTCCTAAGCCCTTTTTGCGGGAAATTGATCAAGAGTGCAAACGCATCGGCGTAACGCGCCAATCCTGGATCAAGACTGCGGTGGCCGATTATCTCGTGCGACAGAAACGACCGGACAAGAAAAAGGCCGCCGCTTGATGGTGCGGAGGTGATTACGATTAGCCGCCGCCGCGCCGGCGGTTGTTGCGCCGCGAAGGCGGAGATTAGGTTTGGGATTAGGAGCGCTAACTGCCAGATCAGGGGAGCTGGACCCGATAGAATTGCGCGGCGACTTGGGGGAGCGGGGCGATGAAGGAATAGGATGCGCCGGGCGCGTTCGTGGACAAAACGGCGGCGGCATTGGTGCTCCAGGGCCCATCGGGGCGGGTGGCGCTTAACAAGCTGAAGGAAGTTCCCATGCCGGAAAGGAGCGAGAAATTGATCTGGGCATGGCCGTTGCCGATGGCGGGGGCGTCCAGGACAATGCAGGGCGGGGAGAGGCCCATCACCACAGTGTCGTTGTCCCAATCCGCCACAAAGAGGCAGCCCGCGCTGTTGACCACGATGCCGCTGAGGGAATCGAATCGGGCCGCGCTGCCCGTCCCATCCGCCGCGCCGTAATGGCCGGCCAGGCCCCCGATGGTGGTTACGAGCCATTGCGTCTGCCCGCCCAAAACGCTCGGCCTCATCTTGCGAATGGTGCTGTTCTCGAAGTCCGCCACATAGACATTGCCCGCCTTGTCCACGGCAATGCCCGAGGGGCTGTAGAACTGCGCCGCGCTGCCGGTCCCATCGGCGCTGCCGGCAATCCCGGGCGAACCTGCGAGGGTGGTCACGACCCAATTGGTTTGCCCGGCGGAGACGGTGGGCGTGATTTTGCGAATGGTGTTATTTGAGCTGTCCGTGACGTAGAGGTTGCCCCCGTCGTCCAGGGCCAAGCCGCCGGGATTGTTGAACCGGGCCGCACTCCCGGTCCCATCGCTGCTCCCGGCAATCCCTGCCGACCCGGCAATCGTGGTCACTGTCCATTGAATCAGTCCGGCGGAGACGGCGGATGTCATCTTGCGGATGATTGAGTTGCCGCCGTCGGCCACATAGAGGCTGCCGGCGCCGGCCGCCGCGATGGCCGTCGGACCGTTGAAACGGGCGACGGCGCCGGTCCCATCCACTGCGCCGGGGATGCCGGGGGACCCGGCAATGGTGCTGACCACCCAATTGGTTTGCCCGGCGGAGACGCTGGGCGTCATCTGCCGGATCGTTGCATTGCCGCCGTCGGCCACGAAGAGGTTGCCTGCGCCACCCACGCAAATCCCCAGTGGACCGGAGAACAGGGCCCCGCTGCCGGTCCCATCGGCGCTCCCGGCGTTTTCCGGCGAGCCTGCAATCGTGCCCACCACCCAGTTGGTTTGCCCCGCCGAGAGAGCCGGCGCGACCTGTCGGATTGTGTTGTTGCCCGAGTCAGCCACATAAAGATTGCCCGCGCTGTCCAGAGCCATGCCATAGGGATTGGAAAACTGAGCCGCAGTCCCTACCCCGTCCGCGCTCCCGCTGCCGCCTGCCAACCCGGCAATCGTAGCCACGGCCCAGACTGTGACCCCGCCCGAAACGCCCGGCGTAATCTGCCGAACCGTATTGTTAAACATATCCGCTACGCAGAGGGCGCCCGCTCCGTTGACGGCAATCCCGTTGGGGCGGTTGAAAAGGGCGGCACCCCCAATGCCGTCGCTGCTGCCGGGGGTCTCAACCGAGCCGGCAATCGTGGTGACCACCCAATTGGTTTGTCCGCCCGAGAGGCTCGGCGTGATCTTGCGGATCGTCTCGTTTCCGGAATCGGCCACGCAGAGGTTCCCGGCGCCGTCCACCGCAATCCCGAACGGATTGAAGAATTGCGCCGCCCCGTTGGTGCCGTCCGCGCTGCCGAATCCCCCGAGCGACCCGGCAATCGTGCTCACCGTCCAGTTGGTTTGCCCCGCCGCGACGCCCGGCCTCAACATGCGAATGGTGCAACTGCCGTAGTCGGTTGCATAAAGGTTGCCGGCGCCGTCCGCCGCAATGCCGAAGGGGTTGTAAAACCGGGCCGCAGCCCCGGTCCCATCCGCGCCGCCATGGCTGCCGGCCAACCCGGCAATAGTCGCAACCACCCAGTTGGTTTGGCCGCCCGACACGCTCGGCCTCAGGATGCGAATCGTGGCATTCCCGTTGTCCGCCACATAGAAGTTGCCTGCGCCGTCCACCGCCAGGCCGGCAGGAAGCTTGAATCGCGCCGTGCCGTTGGCGCCGTCCGCGCTGCCGGCCGCTCCAGCCCGCCCGGCAATGGTCGTCACCAGCCACTGGGTTTGTCCGGCAGCAAGGGTCGGGCGAATCATGCGAATCGTGCTGTTCCCTGTATCGGCCACATAAAGGTTGCCCGCGCTGTCGGCGGCAATGCCGTTGGGAACATTAAAGCGCGCCGCGCTGCCCAGCCCGTCCACGCTCCCAGGGGCGCCGCCCAACCCGCAGAGAGTGGAGGTTGTCCAATTGGTCTTCCCTGCTGAAACGCCCGGCGTGATTGCCCGGACCGTGCTGTTGTTGGAATCGGTCACATAAAAGACGCCGTTGCTGTCCACCGCAACGCCTTGAGGAGCGTAAAACCGCGCCGCGCCGCCGATGCCATCAGCCGTGCCGTATCCGGCATTGCCGGCGATGGTCTGGAAAGAGTAAGGCGTGGCGTAATTCGCCTGCCCCCAGGCTGTGCCCGCCCAACCCAGGGCCAGGCATACCAGGAACCCCATGCAACAGCCGGACGCAAGGGTCGAGGGGCGAGTGTCGAGCGTCGAGGGGCGAGGGGCAAGGGAATGAGGCGCCCCCCCTTGACACTCGACACCCGCCCCTCGACCCTCGTCCCTTGACCCTCGGCCCTTGCGTCCGGCTACTTTTGAACTGCTGGCTGCCATTGTCGAAACCTGCAACTGTTGCAGCAATTTAACCCGCCAGGGGGAGCGCTGCCAGGACGGTGTGCCGGGCACCTTCAGAGGAGAGGCGGCTGCGCATAATCTCGACCCGGTCAGCCGTCCACTGCCCGAAAAGGGTCTCCGCCATGGCCGTGGCCTGCCTGCCAAGGCTCTCCGCCTCAGGCCGTCCGATGCTCTTGATTCGGCCCAGCGTCACGTGTCCGCTGAACCGTTCGTCCCGCTCCTGGGCGGTGAAACTGGCGGAGACCGTCTCGATGGCGCGCTGCAATCGGGGCAGGGCCCCCTCCGCATCCCTCACCCCCAGCCACACCACACGAGGAAAACGCAACTCGGGAAAGCATCCAAGCCCCTCCGCCCGCAACCGCAGGGCGGCGAACCCGCGGCAAGCACCGCGGACCGCTTCGACCAATTCCCCGGCGCGCTCGGCTTCCACGTTGCCAAGAAACTTCAGCGTCAGATGAAACTGCTCACGCCGCGTCCACGTCACCCTGGCCTGCGGCACGGAGCGCCGCAGCTCCTCCTGCGCCTTCTCGACCTCCGCCTTCACCTCCTCCGGCACCCTCAGCGCCACAAATAGCCGATACTCTCCTGCTTCGGCCGCAGCGTTGTTAAGCGCCCGTGCGCAAACGGCCTCCGAATTTGAGGCGTGATTCATACCCTAAGGAAGCGGCTCCCCGCGCGCGGCGATCAGAAGACGATACCACTCCTCGCGGGTCAATTCGAGCTCGGCAGCTTGTGCCGCCTCCCGAATCCGCTCGGGACGAACCGAGCCGATGATGGGCAGGATTCCGCCGGGATGCTTCAGCAGCCAAGCCAGGACCACACAAGTCCGGGTGGCGCCCCGCTCTCGGGCCACTCCATCGACCACCGGCAGGAACCGCTCCGGGTGATAGACCTTCTGGGAAGGAAGCAACTCCCCGGCGCCGTCGCCCAGCAGACCTGCCGCCAGCGGGCTCCAGGCCATCGGCGTGAGCCTCTCAATCAGGCACTGGTCCAGCGTGCCGTCGGTGAAGGCGTCGAGCTTGGCCAGGCTGATCTCGACCTGGTGCGCCACCAGGGGCATCGGACAGACCGCTTGCAGCGCCGTCACCAGGCTCGGACGGAAGTTGCTCACGCCGAAATAACGGACTTTGCCTGCCTCCTTCAATTTCGAGAAGGCCTGGGCCACTTCCTGCGGGTCCGCCAAAAAATCCGGGCGGTGGAGCATGTAGAGATCAATGGTTTCAATGCCGAGCCGCCCAAGGGAGGCCTCACAGGCCCGGAGAATGTGCCGGGCAGAGAAGTCGTAGCGGGGCGGGCAGTCAGGCCGCGGGTCGCCTCCGGGCCGGATGCCTCCCTTGGTCGCGACGAGGATACGCTCGCGCAGGCCCGAAACTTCCTTGAGGACCTCGCCAAAGATGCGCTCCGCTTCGCCCCCGCAATAGATGTCCGCATTGTCGAACAGGGTGTAGCCTGCCTCGCAGGCGGCGAGGATAGCCCGCCGCCCCGCCGCCCGCCGCGCGGGCGTGACCTCGGCCGGACTCCACGTTCCGGCCACCCGCCAACAGCCGTATGCCAGCCGGCTGCTTTGCAACGGGCTGACTCCTAGAGCAACAGTTTGCATAGAATTGTGACTTCCTCCACCAGATTACGGTCCCCACCGGCTCCGGGCAAGCCCCATCGCGGTCTCGGAGCAAGGCCCTCTTCCGTCAGGGAACGAAAGGTGGTCTTCATACGTGAATGGCCGCCCATATCAGGCGGCTTTTCATGCGGCAGAGAAGGGTCTGCTCGGGAGCCCTACTTCCCTCCCGGGCCGGTCGCGTTAGCGCCGGTTGAAGGACGCAGAAGAGCCTGGTAATCCTCGGCCTCGGTTTTCTTGTTGAGTTTCCAGGCCAGGGGGAGGAGCCGCCGGTAGATGGCCGGTTTATCCGGGTAGCCAGGCGCCTCCCGGAGCAGCTTTTGGTAATCCTCGTAGGCAGCCTCCTCGAGACCCAGACCGGCCAGCTTCTCGCCCAGCGTGAGCCGGAGGCGGAGGCGTTGTTGGGGGGACGGATCGAGGGTCAGGGCCTGTTCGTAGGCATGCGCGGCAGACGAAGGCTTGCCCAGCGCCGCATAAAGGTCGGCCAATTTCTCGGAAAGGACCGCGCTGTGGGAGGTCAACTCGAGTTGCTCCAGAAAATCCGCTCCCTTGGCCGGCGACGTTCCATTGGCCAGGTTCAGGTCCAGCAAGCGCAGGCAACACCACTCCAGCCACGGGCTGTGGCGGGCCTTCAGTTCCTGGAGCAGTTCTTCCGGGTTGCGTCCATAAGGCCGGTAAAGCGGGTCGCCCACAACGGTGGTCTGCCACGACAGCGCGCGTTGGCTGGCGTAAGCGGCTTCGCCAAAAGTGAACCCCGAGTACACCAGCCGCCCCACGAACGTCGCCAGGTTCGGCGTGTATTCCAGGTAAGGCTCGGCCACGCACCCCATGGAGATGGTCGCTCCTTTGGCCAGCAACGGACCCACCCAGGAACGATCGGTCAGGCGCAAACTGCGGGCGCTGAAGGAGTGCAGGTGATAGGCAAAAGCCCCGGGCATGAATTCCACCGCAGGCTGCGCGAAGGGCCCGCTCACATCCTCATCATACCAACCCAGGTAAATGGCAATATGACTCATCGGGAAACCCGCCGGGAAGGTCCCTTCATTCTCGTCCACCACCGTTTCCAATCCCAGGCGACGGCAGATTTCCGAGGCGGCGCGAATCCACTCGTCGCCCCTTTTTAGCGCGGGCACAGTTGTGTTCCGCAGGTCGAAGTAGGCCCGGCCCCACAGCCCGTGGGTCTCGGCCTCGATTGCCTTGTCCACCAAGCCGCGCGCGATTGCGGGGCTGGGGCCGTCCAGGCGCGCCACGATCAACACGCCGTTGGTGGGATTGACGGCCGCCGCATTGGTGACGCCATACACCGGGTTGGGCAGCCACCCGCTCAGCCTGTGCTTCTCCTCCAGCAACGGCAGCAGCGCCAGTTCGCTGTCCACCGCCGCGCCGTTGCGCCGGAATTCCGCCGGCATTCTCTCCACGCCGCCCTCTGTGAGGTTGGGGTCATCGGCGATCCGCAGCGGCACTCCGTAACAGAGCACCGCATAGCGAATCCGGGAGCTGAGCACCCGCCGTTCCACTCTGCCCGGGTGATTGGTGGCCGCCGGCACGGTCACCGATCCGACATGCCAGAGCTTCCGTCCCTCCAGGGCCTTGGCCAGGCGCTGTTCGAGGCCGTCCCGATAGTCGGCGCGGGAAATCTCGTCGGTATTCGGCAAGTCCGCTTCAAAGACCTGCCCGGCCGGCACGTGCCGCTGCCGGGCATAGTAGTAGGCCAGCGCCTTGGATTCCGGCGCGCGCTTGTTATATACGACAATCACTTCGTCGCCGGCGCTGCCCACCGGCGCCTGAGCGGCCCCGGCCAGGGCCAGGGCTGCCAGGACCAACCCACCTGCAACTCTGTTCATAGCGCCACTCTTAAGCCATCATACGCCAATTCCACCCCCGGCGGAAGCTCGGCCTGGGCCGCGTCATGATCATAGTCGTGCGTCAAGTGGGTGAAATAGGTTTGGCCTGCGCCGATGCGCCGGGTCGCCGCCAGCGCCTCATCCAGACACATGTGCGTCGGGTGGGGCGCCGGGCGCAAGGCATCCATTACCGCCACTTGCACCCCCTGCACCTGCTCGACCACATCGGCGGGCACCTCGCTGCAGTCGCTCAGATACGTCAACTGCTTGCGCCCGCCTTGGATGAACAAAAACCCGCAGCTCTCCGCCGGACCGTGCGGCAGCCGCAACGGCACGACCTCCAGGTCGCCCAGCGTGAACGGCCCTTCGATCACGTGCGGTTCGGGAATGAAGTAGCCTGCCACCGAGGCGGCCCCGTGGAATGCGTAGGCGAAGACGCGTTTAAGGTCGTTCATCGTATCCCGGTTCGCATAGACCGGCAAGGCATGGCCGTCCCGCAGGTTGCAGTACGAACGGCAATCGTCCAGTCCCATGATGTGATCCGCGTGCGAATGCGTGAACAGCACCGCATCCAGCCGCCGGATCTGCTCCCGCAGCATCTGAATCCGAAATTCCGGCGTCGTGTCCACCACCAGCCTGACCCCCTCGCTCGCCACGTAAATCGATGGACGCGTCCGATGATTCTTCGGATTTGCCAGAAACTCCGGCGAGTACTCCTTGCCCAGCACCGGAACGCCTTGCGAGGTGCCCGAACCCAAAAAAACAAACGAGAAAGCCATTCTGCCTGCAAGCCTAACAGCCCAACCCGCCCAAAGCAAGGATGGACCGCGACGCCCGGAACCCGCCGCTTTTCCTTTGCCCAATGCCGCCATCCTCGCCACATTAGGCCCGGAACTGACCGCGCGAGCCGATGGGATGATCGGTTTCCTAAGCTCTGAACCGTTCACAGCAATCCCCGTTTCGGCAAACGATCCAAAAGCAATGCCTCTTCCGGGCGTGGTGGGCCTCTTTCCATTTGTTCGACATCATCGGCCCCACGCGAACCTTCACGATGAGATCGCAGATGGTGAAGCCCGCCTCTTGCGCCATCCGCATAAAATCGCAGTGCGCCCACCGGGATTTATGGTTATTCACCATGTCGGTAATCTTCGCAAGCAGCAACCCGTCAGGCTTCAACACCCTTTTAGCCTGCGCGAGAAACGGCGGGTAAAGGTAGCTCAGACTCCATCCATGCTCTTTGCCGCAGGCCATCGTTGCGCCAAAGTCAACGTCAAACCGCTTCCTGCTCTTGTCCCGTCCCTGGGGGCCGACATGTGGCGGGTCATAAATCACGGCCCCAAACCTCTTAGACTGAACTCCCGTCATCAAGCGATTGTCGGCAACGATCATCGGCTTGTGTCTCGGGTCAATGTCCATCGACACAACCTCTCGAGCGGAACCCTTCCAGAACCGGCCCGCGTTGTGCGTTGCATCAAGGATCGGCTCGGGTGGAATCGTTGCGTAAAAGGTGAACATCGCCTCAAGAAGCTCCTCATCGTTACGCTGCCAAACACTGCTGAGTGGTTCGTAAGTGGCGGCCCCTTTTGCGGCGTCCAGTTTGAATAGGCCATCCAGGTTCATTTCGCCACAGGCTTCGATCAGGTCCGCAACGGTCCAAATGCTCTGCTCGACTGCGGCAGCCTGCGCCGGTGTGGTCCGCAAGGCAAGGTGAATCTCGCAGAGGTCAGGAGCCCGCCACTTTTCCTTTGCCCAATGCCGCCATCCTCGCCACATTAGGCCCGGAAAATGGGACATGCTGACGACCTTGCGCATCAAGAATCTCGCCCTGGTGGCTGACCTGACCCTCCAACTCCGGCCCGGTTACAACGTCATCACCGGCGAAACCGGCGCCGGCAAGTCCATCCTCATCGGCGCCCTCAACCTCGTCCTCGGCGAACGCGCCGACCGCTCCCTTATCCGCAGCGGGGCGGACAGTTGCTCCGTCGAGGCCCTCTTCGACGTATGCCGCCTTAAGGCCCCCATCCGGACCTTTCTCGAGGAAAACGGCCTCGAGGCCTGCGAGGACCACCAGCTTGTCCTCAAGCGGACCTTCACCGGCCCAGGGGCCAATCGCCAGTTCATCAACGGCTCCCCCACCGCCCTGAGCACCCTCAACGCCCTCGGCCAATGGCTCGTCGACATCCACGGACCCCACGAGCACCAGTCGCTCCTGCACCCCGCCCGCCAACTCGCGATCCTCGACGCCTTCGGAAAGCTGGACGGCGAGCGGGAGGCCTTCGCCCAGTTGCTCCGCCGCCGCGCGGCGCTCGAGGCTGACAAGGCCGCCCTCATCGTGGACGAGCGGACCTGCGCCCAACAGCTCGACCTCCTCCGCTTTCAAACCACTGAAATCGCCGCCGCCCGTCTCCAACCCGGCGAGGAAGACCAACTTGCCCGCGACTACGCTCGCGCCAGCAGCGCCGCCAAACTCCTCCAGCTTAGCCAGGCGGCCCTCCAGGCCCTCGCCGAGAACGAGAACTCGCTCCTCGCCCAGGCCGGCCTCATCGGACGCGCCTTGCAGGAACTCCAGCGCACCGACGCTTCTGCCGCCTCGATCCTCGCCCTGCACGAGCAGGCAGTCTCTCTCCTCCACGATTTGCAGGCCGAACTGTCCCGCTACACCGACAAGGTGGAGGTCGAGCCGGCCCGCCTGCAAGACCTCGAGGAGCGCCTGGACCTGGTTCACTCGCTCAAACGCAAATACGGTTCCGCCATCCCGGACGTCATCGCCTTCGGCGAGGAAGCCGGCCGCAAGCTCCGGAGCCTCGAACAGCGGGATGCCGAGCTGGAGCGCATCAATGCCCAACTTCAAGACCTCACCGCCGAGCTTTGGCGGACCGGCCAGGCCCTCTCCTCAAAACGCCGCAAAGTCATTCCGCAGCTCGGCAAGGCCGTTGGCAAGGAACTCTCCGGCCTCGGTTTCAAACAAAGCCGCTTCGATCCGGCCCTCACCACCCTTGGTGAGAACGACTTCACGCGGAATCCTTCCCGCGTCTCCGCCTCGGGGCTCGATGCCCTCGAGTTCCAGTTCGCCCCCAACCCGGGCGAGCCGCCGCGCCCCTTGCGGGCCATTGCCTCCTCGGGCGAACTGGCCCGCGTGATGCTTGCCTTGAAAACCGTCCTGGCCGCCGAGGACCAGGTCCCGGTCCTGGTGTTTGATGAAGTGGATGCGAACGTCGGAGGCGAGACCGCCCGCGCCGTGGGAGAAAAGATGCGGCAGATTGCCCGCCAACGCCAAGTTCTTTGCATCACCCACCTCCCCCAGGTGGCCGCCCCGGCCGCCGCCCATTACGTCGCCACCAAGCAGATCAAGGCCGGGCGAACCGTCTCCGAAATCACCCCGCTCGACCCCAAGGAGCGTGTCACCGAGCTGGCGCGCATGTTGGGCGGCCAGACCGAGGCCGCCCGCAGACACGCCGAGGCGCTTGTGAACGAGTCGCGCGGGGCGTGACACTGACACCGCCTTAACGGGGCCCTTTATGAATGCGAATCGGCAGGCCGTTAGGTTGAAAATCGTGAAACCTGACACCGGCCTGTCGCCCGAGGATCGGCAACGCGGCTTTTGGAGCCTGTTCGTGACCCAGTTCCAGGGGGCGTTCAGCGACAACGTGGTGAAGAACCTGGTCATTTTCATGATGCTGGGTCTGAGCGTGCCGGTCGCGGAGAAGCACCGGTTTGGGGAATGGGTCAACGCGCTTTTTGCTCTGCCGTTTATCCTGTTTTCGATGTGGGGCGGCTTCCTGGCCGACCGCCACAGCAAGCGGACGATCACGATTTGTGTGAAGCTTTTCGAGGTGTGCGTCATGTCGGTGGTCCTGACCGGCTTGCTTTTGAATCAGCGGTTTCTGCTCCTGGCTGCGGTGTTTCTCATGGGCACGCACAGCGCGTTTTTTGGCCCCTCCAAGTATGGGTTGCTGCCGGAGCTGTTGCCGGAGCGGCGTCTTTCCTGGGGCAACGGTCTGCTGGAGTTGGGCACGTTCATGGCCATTATCCTGGGTGGCGTGGCGGCGGGTTCCCTGTCGATGCGTTTTAGAGCTCAACCCTGGGTCTCCGGGGTCATCCTCATCGCCCTGGCGTTCGTCGGGCTGGGCACGAGCCTGGGCATCAGCCGCGTGCCGGCGGCGGACCCGGGCAAGAAGTTTCGCTGGAATTCGCTGGCCGACCTAATCGGCCGGGTGCAGGCCATGCGGGGGGATCGGCCGTTGTTGCTGGCCGTGGCAGGTAACACCTATTTCAATTTTCTGGGGGCGCTGCTGCTGCTCAACCTTTTCTTCTACGGCCTTGAAGTGCTGCATGTCGACGATGCGCAGATCAGCTACCTCGGCGCCGCGCTGGCGTTGGGCATCGGCCTGGGCAGCGCCGCCGCCGGCTACCTGTCCGGTGGAAAAATCGAGTACGGCCTGGTGCCGCTGGGGGCGCTGGGGCTTTCCGTCGTGTGCGTTTCGCTGGGAATGCCCGGATTGTCGGCAACGTCGACCCAAATTCGCCTGGTGCTGTTGGGTTTTGCGGGCGGGTTTTTCATCGTGCCGGTTTCCGCCCTGTTGCAGCACCGTCCCGACAAGGACAAGAAGGGCGAAGTCCTGGCGGCGGCCAACCTCCTGTCATTTGCCGGCATTTTATTGGCCTCGCCCGCGCACTGGGTCATGAGCGACGCGGCGCACCTGACGCCGCGGCACGTCTTTCTCCTGGGCGGGGCGCTGACCCTGGCCGGTGCGGTCTATGCCACGGTCCTGCTGCCCGCGTCGCTGCTGCGTTTTGTGCTGTGGGTGCTGACACGGACCGTCTATCGCCTGCGGGTCGAGGGCCGCGAGAACATCCCCGCCAAGGGCGGGGCCTTGTTTGTCTGCAATCACCTGTCGTTCGTGGACGCGCTGTTGCTGACCGCCTCGACCGACCGCGAGGTGCGCTTCATTATGTACAAAGGGATTTACGAGCTGCGCTGGATCAAGCCGTTCGCGCGGGTCCTGCGCGCGATCCCCATCTCATCGGAGGTGCGGCCGCGCGAGATGCTCCAGGCGCTGCGAACCGCCAGCGAGGCCATCCGGGCGGGCGAAGTGGTCTGCGTTTTCGCCGAGGGCCAAATCACGCGCATCGGGCAGTTGTTGCCCTTTCGCCGCGGGATGGAGCAGATCATGAAGGACGTGGAGGCGCCGGTCGTGCCGGTCGCCCTGGACGGCGTGTGGGGCAGCATCTTCAGTTTCGAGAAACGGCGTTTCCTTTGGAAGTGGCCGCGGCGAATTCCATATCCGGTCACGGTGAGCTTCGGCGCGCCCATGCCGGCGAGCGCCAGGGCGTCTGACGTGCGCCAGGCCGTACAGGAATTGCTCGCCTCGGCCTGGCGTTATCGCCGCGGGCAGATGAGGCCGCTCCAGCGCGCCTTTGTGCTCTCGGGGCGGCGGCATCCGTTGCGCCTTGCGATGGCCGACCCGGGGTCGCCGCGAGTCAGCTTTGGTTCGGCGCTGGTGCAAACGGTCTTTCTTGCGCGGCGGTTGAAGACGGTTTGGGCCGGGCAGAAAATGGCGGGGCTGCTCTTGCCGCCCTCGGTAGCGGGCGCGCTGGTGAATTTTGCGGCGATGTTGCTCGGCAAAGTGCCGGTGAACCTGAACTATACGGCGTCGGAGCAAGCCCTGGCCTCCTGCATCCGGCAGTGCGAGATCCGGACTGTCGTTACGTCGAAGGCGTTTCTTGAAAAGATGAAGCTCACGGTGCCGTGCGAGGTGGTTTTCATCGAGGACCGCGCGGCGAGTCCGAGTGCGGGGGAAAGACTGGCCGCGTTTTTGATGGCATGGATGTTGCCTGTGGGTTGGTTGGAGCGGGCGCTGGGGCGCGCCGGGAAGGCTGAACTGGACGATCTGGCAACGGTCATTTTTTCCAGCGGCAGCACGGGCGAGCCCAAGGGCGTCCTGCTGAGCCATTACAACATCGGCTCGAACATCGAGCAGATGGAACAGGTTTTCAGCCTGGACAGGCGGGATCGTTTCCTGGGCGCCCTGCCGTTTTTCCATTCGTTCGGTTTCACCGGCACACTCTGCCTGCCGGCAGTGCTGGGCGTGGGGGTGGTTTATCACGCCAATCCGCTGGATGCCAAGACCATTGGCCAGTTGGTCTGCGACTACAAAGTGACGTTCCTCCTGGCGACGCCGACGTTCCTACAGCTTTACGTCCGCGGTTGCGCGCCGGAGCAGTTCGGCAGCCTGCGGTTCGTGGCCGTGAGCGCGGAAAAGCTGCCCGAGCGGCTCGCCTCGGCGTTCGAGGAGCAGTTCGGCATCCGGCCATTGGAGGCCTACGGCAGCACTGAATGCGCCCCGGCCGTGGCGGTCAACACGCATGATTTTCGCTCGGCGGGTTTCCGCCAGGTAGGGTCCAAGCGCGGGAGAATTGGCCATCCATTGCCCGGCATTTGCGTGCGCATCGTGGACGCGGAGACGCGGCAACCGGTGCCGCTCGGCCAGCCCGGCCTGATGCTCGTGCGCGGCCCGAATGTGATGCAGGGTTACCTGGGCCGCCCCGAGACGACCCGGGAAGCGCTGTGCGACGGCTGGTATGCCACCGGGGACATAGCGGCCCTTGACGAGGATGGTTTCCTGCAGATTACCGACCGCCTGAGCCGCTTCAGCAAGATCGGCGGAGAGATGGTCCCGCATGGCCGCGTCGAGGAGAAGCTGCATGAACTCGCCGGAGGGACCGAGCAGTTGTTCGCCGTTGCCGGCGTGCCGGACGAAAAGAAGGGGGAACGGCTGGTGGTGTTGCACAAGCTGGCCGAAGCGAAACGGAGGGAGTTCTTGGCGAAGCTGCCGCAGCTCGATCTGCCCAATCTCTGGAAGCCGCGCGCCGACCAGTTCTATCACGTGGATGCCTTGCCGATGCTCGGCACGGGCAAATTGGACCTGCGGAGGATTCGCGAACTGGCGGCGCAGTTCTCGGCAGAAGCAACGCCCGAAGGAACCGGACTTTTATGAAGAGGACCATCACAATCATCAGGGCTGCTTTTGTGGCAGCCGTGCTTGCGGGCGGAGGCGCCGCCCGTGCCGGCGAGGCCGCCGGCACAAACCGGCCCAACGTCATCATCATTCTGGCCGACGACTTGGGCTGGGGCGATTTGGGCTGCTACGGTCATCCGAGCATCCATACGCCCAACCTGGACCGCATGGCCGCCCAGGGGATGCGCTTCACGGATTTTTACTCCGCCGGCGAGGTTTGCACGCCCAGCCGGGCCGCCTTGTTGACGGGCCGCTACCCCATCCGCAGTGGCATGTGCGACGATCGATACCGCGTCCTGCGGGCCAACGCGGCCGGCGGCCTGCCCGCCGGGGAGATTACCATCGCCCAGGCGCTCAAGCAGAGCGGCTACGCCACCGCCTGCATTGGCAAGTGGCACCTGGGCAATTACGCCAACGAGCCGGCCCACCACCCCCGCCGCCACGGCTTTGATTATTACTTCGGCCTGCCGCACTCCAACGATATGAATCCCACCCCCGCCGCGCCCAGGGATGCCGCCCAGCGGCTCGATCAGCAGGCGGAGTGGTGGGCAGCGCCGCTCTTCCGCAATGAGCAACTCATCGAAAGGCCCGCCGACCAATCCACCTTGACGCGCCGCTACACGGAGGAGGCGGTCCAGTTCATTCATGACCACCGGGCCGGGCCGTTTTTCCTCTACCTGGCGCACACCTTTCCACACGTGCCGCTCTTCGCGTCGGACAAATTCAAGGGCCGGAGCCGCCGCGGCCTTTACGGCGACGTAGTCGAAGAGATCGATTGGAGCGCAGGCCAAGTGGTCGAGGCCCTGCGCCGCGAGGGGTTGGACACGCGGACGCTGGTATTCTTCACCAGCGACAACGGCCCGTGGCTGACCCAAAACGAAGCGGGAGGCTCAGCCGGTCCGTTGCGCGACGGCAAAGGCTCGACCTGGGAGGGCGGGATGCGCGAGCCGGGCATCGCCTGGTGGCCGGGCCGGGTCCCCGCCGGGGTTGTCACTCACCAATTGGCCTGCGCCATGGACCTGTTCGCCACCAGCCTCGAACTGGCCGGGGCCAAAGTCCCGGACGACCGCATCATTGACGGCGTGGACCTGGCGCCCGTGCTCTTTGGCGCCGGCGCGAGCCGGCGCGAGGTCTTCTTCTATTATCGCGGCACACGCCTCTACGCCGCTCGCAAAGGCCCTTACAAGGCCCACTTCATCACCCGCTCGGCTTATGGCCCGGACCCGCCGGTCGTTCACGACCCGCCGCTGCTCTTCAACCTGACCCACGACCCGGGCGAGAGGTTCGATGTTGCCGCCCTCCATCCCGAGGTCCTGGCCGAGATTGCGGCCGAGGTCCAGCGCCACCTGGCCACCGTCAAGCCCGCCAAGTGCCAGCTCGAGGAGACCTTCAGGGGCCGAAGCGGCGACAAGTACCCCTGATCGGCACTCAGGGCAGTTCACTTTCATGGAAGGGAAATGACATGGACACGTTTCAGACGAGTCCTTTCCATTTGGGGTTTTCGGCGAGTTTCTTGACCAGTTCTTTGACTTTTTGGGCTTGGCTCTTGCCGACCAGCAGCGTGGCGTCATCGGTTTGGACCAGGATGGCATCGCGCATGCCCACGACGGCGATGGGGGCGCGACGGGCGCGTGTGCGGGCGTCGAAGATGATGTTGCAGGCGGCATCCTGATGGATGAAATCGGCCACCGCGCAGTTGCCGTCCGGGTCGGCCTTGAGATGCCGGGCCAAGGCGGTCCAGGAGCCGAGGTCGTCCCAGGAAAACGCGCCCTCGGCCACGATCACATTCCTGGCGTGCTCGAGGAGCGCGTAATCAATCGAGGTCTTCCTGAGCGCGGGGTAATCCCGGGCGAGGACGCGCTTGAGTTTGGCGGGGCTGCCGGCGGCATTGAACCATCGTTGGCAGGCCTCGAACATTGCCGGCTGGTGTGTCCGCAATCCCTCGGTGAGGGTGACAAACGACCAGACGAACATGCCGGCGTTCCAGCGGTAGCGGCCGGAGTTGACGTATTCGAGGGCATGGCCGGATTGGGGCTTTTCGACGAATTCCTCCGCGCGGTAGAAGGCGGTTTTGCAGGCCCTGGCGCCTTGAGGGGACGGGAGCGGTTCCCCTACCCGGATGTAGCCATAGCCGGTGGACGGCTCGGTCGGTTTGATGCCAATGGTGATGATGGCCTGCCCGCGCCCTGCCAGGTCGAAGGCATCCCCCAGGACCCGCTGAAACTTCTTCTCCTCGTCGATGACATGGTCGGCCGGCAGCACGGCCATCACACCGGTGGTCGAGCGGGCGCCCACCAGAGCGGCGCCCAGCGTGACTGCCGCGCACGTGTCGCGGCCCACGGGTTCGGCGATGACATTTTCCCGGGGCAGCTTGGGCAATTGCCTGCGGACTTCCGGGGCCTGGACCTCGTTGGTGACGACCAAAATATTCCGCAACGGCGCCAGGGGCAGCACGCGCTCGACCGTCTTCTGCAGAAACGAACGCCCGCCCAGCAACGGGAGCAATTGCTTGGGGGTCTTCTCCCGGCTTACGGGCCAGAAGCGCTCGCCTCGGCCGCCTGCCATGATGATTACGAACCGTTCGGAGGCATTAAGGGTCTTTTTCATGTTCCAAGCCCTGCAGACTTTTGACTGCGGCAGCCAGGGGTTTTACAAATTCGGCCACTCGGCTGACAAGGGCGGGGTCGCGCCCCAATTGAGCGATCTGATTCACAATCGCGCTTCCAACGACTACGGCCTGGGCATGAGCGGCCACGGTCCTGGCCTGTTCCGGGGTGGAAATCCCGAAGCCGACGGCGATGGGCAGGCTGGTGTGGGCCCGTATCTTTGCGGTCATTTCGGCGACGCTCCGGGGGAGCTGGGTCTGCATGCCGGTGACGCCTTCGCGGGAGACGTAATAGATGAAACCCGCCCCGCCCTTGACGATTAAGTCGATGCGCTCTTCGGGGGTGGTGGGCGCGACCAGGTAGATTGGACACAGCCCTGCCTGCCGCATGAGTGCCTGGTAGCTCTCCCCTTCTTCCGGGGGCAGGTCGAGCACGAGCAAACCGTCCACACCGGCCCGGGCGGCGTCCTGAATGAACCGTTGGAGGCCATAGCGGTGCGCGAGGTTAAAATAGAGATACAGCACGATGGGGATTTGCGATTGCTGCCGGATGGCCGCCACGGTGGCAAGCACCCGGGGCGGCGTGGCGCCCGAGGCCAGGCCGCGCTGGGCGGCAAGCTGGTTCACCAGGCCGTCCGCCAACGGGTCGCTGAAAGGCACCCCCAATTCCAGCACGTCCGCCCCCAGTTGATCGAACTCGAGGGCAAGGCGCCGCGTGGCCTCCAGGTCGGGGTCTCCCGCGCCGATATAGAGAATCAATCCCTTCTTGCGCTCCCGCTTGAGCCGGGCAAATCTCTGGTCAATGCGGTTCATCGCGCCGGAGTGTCGAGTGCGGGAGGGGAACTTGCAAGTTGCAGTTGCCGACGGGATTGGGAGCGCGTGCCGTACACCGGTTGTTCCCTTTCGCATTCACGGCCCCCGCAATGACTGGAGCAAAAACGTGTAGCCCAGCGCGGACATGAAGGCCGCCTGCTGGTTGTTGGCCGCGCCGCCGTGGCCGCCTTCGATGTTCTCGTAGTAGAGCACGTCGTGCCCTTGTTCTTTCATCCGGGCGGCCATCTTGCGGGCGTGGCCGGGATGCACGCGGTCATCGCGCGTCGAGCTGGTGAACAGGACCCGTGGGTAGGCCTTGTCCTTCAGAACGTTGTGGTAGGGGGAGAACTTGCGGAGGTAGGCCCAGTCTTGCTCTTTGTCCGGGTCGCCGTATTCGTCCATCCAGCTTGCCCCGGCCAGGAGCTTGTTGAAGCGGCGCATGTCCAGCAGAGGGGCATGGCATACGATGGCCTTGAACAAATCGGGGCGCTGCGTGAGCATGACTCCCATCAACAGCCCCCCGTTGGAGGCGCCTTGGATACCCAGGCGCCCGGGCGAGGTCACTCGCCGGGCCACCAGGTCCTCCGCCACGGCGATGAAATCGTCGTAAGCCCGCTGCCGGTGCTCTTTGCGCGCCGCCTCGTGCCACTTGGGCCCGAACTCGCCGCCGCCCCGGATGTTCGCCAGCGCATAAACACCGCCTCGCTCGAGCCAGGCCGCCCCGACCGACGCGTCGTAGCTCGGGAGCATCGAAATCTGAAAGCCGCCGTATCCGTAAAGCAGCGTCGCATTCTTGCCGTCCGACGGCATCCCCTTTCGGCTCACCTGGAAATAAGGCACGCGGGCGCCGTCGCGCGACACCGCTTCGTGCTGGCTGATCTCCAGGCCGCCGGCATTGAAGAATGCGGGCAGGCTCTTGATCGGCTCGCGCCCCGCCCGGCCCAACCGGCCCAGGTAAAGGCTCGAGGGCGTCAGAAAATCGCTCACGGTCAGGAAATAATCGTCCGACTCCTCCGGGTCGACGCCGCTGGCGCTTACCGAGCCGAGGGCCGGGGTCTGGAGCGGCGCGCGCACCCAGGCCCCGTTCTCGAGCTTCAGGGCATAGAGCCGGTTCCGAACATTGTCCAGCTCGTTGAGAATCAGCCAATGTTGGGTCTGGCTCACGCCCGCCAGACAGTTGCGCTCGGCCGGCTGGAAGAGCACGGCGAATTTGCGTTCTCCCTTCAGGCAGGCATCCAGGCCGGCGGCCAGCAACGCCCCGGCCGGATAGGTCTTGCCCTCGGCCAGCCAGTCCGAGCGCAACGTCAGCAAGAGCTGGTCCTCGAAGGTGCCCGCCTCCGCATCCTCCGGCTTTTCTATCTTGACCCATTTGTCCCCGCGCCGGAGGAATTGCTCACTGGTGAAAAAGGTCGGCTCGCGGCGGATAAACTCATATTTCCGGCCGTGATCATGCACCACGGCCACCCCGGCGCCCACGTCTTCCGGTTTGCCTTCAAAGACCGTGGCAGCCTCCCCCAGCCCCGTTCCGCGCTTCCACTCCTTGACGATGCGCGGATAGCCCGAACGCGTCAGCGATCCGGGTCCGAAATCGGTCCCGACATAAAGCGTATCCCGGTCGCGCCAGGCCGCCTCGCTTTTGGCTTCGGGCAGATAAAAACCCCCGGGCACGAATGCCTTGGTTTTCAAATCGAACTCGCGGACCACCGAGGCATCGGCCCCGCCCCGGGAAAGCAGCACCAGGCACCGATCATAAGTGGGATGGAGGATGTCGTAGCCCTCCCAGACCCAGTTCTCCTTCTCAGCCTCCGCCAGCTTGTCGAGGTCCAGCACACTCTCCCACGCGGGGTCCGGCTTCTTGTACTCCTCGAGCGTGGCGCGGCGCCAAATCCCCCGGACGTTCTTGTCGTCCCTCCAGAAGTTGTAGCACCAGCCGCCGTGCTTGGCCACATACGGAATCCGCTCCTTCGAGTTCAGAATCGAAAGCAGCCGCTGCCGAATCGGCTCGAACTCCGGCGCGGCCTCGAGCTCCCGCCGGCTCTGGGCGTTCTGCTCCCTCACCCACGCCAGGGCCTTCTCGCCGCTGGTCTCCTCGAGCCACAGATACGGGTCATCGCCGCCGCTCTCGCCGCCGGGTGCGGCGGACGGGCCGGCCTCCGCTCCGCCCGCCCCGACCACCCATGCCAGCAGCAGCCCCATCGCAATACAAGCCGGTTGAATGAACCGGTTCAACTCCTCGATCGTCCAGTGCGTCATAGCCTGCCCACACTACCAAATCCCCGGACGCTGGAAAGGGGGAATCACTCTGGGTTCTCCGGCGCCAGAACCAGGGCCTGGCGCGCAAGGGCGCGTTCCTCTTTGGGGAGCTGGAGCAGGACGCCCTCGTCTCTGGGCTGGGTCTTGATGTAGTCGATGCCGACGCGGAGCAGGCGCAGCGGCAGCCGCATAGCCTCGTGTTCCGAAGCTGCGGCTTTCCAACAATCCAGCCACTGGTCCAGGCCGGCGCTGTTGAGCACGCTGCCGGCCAATTTGGCCAGGTGACGGACGAGCGCGTCTCCGAGATGGCTCAAACAGCCATGCTGCTCATACAGGCCGATCGCCTGGACCAAACGCGCCTGCCGAACCCCCGGAGCGCCCATCTGCCGGAAAACGGCGGCAACGACTGCCTCGCTTGCGAATGCAGTGCCGCCTGGTGGGGTCTCCCGGCAAGCGAGGATCGCCTCGAGCTGTTTGACCCCGTCATCCCAGCGATCAAACGCCAGGTAAGTTTCGCAGAGATTGACTCTAGCCCTGGCAACCAAGTCGGCTGGAGCGCCGGGCAGCCTGATAGCCCGTGTGTAGTCGGCGATCTCCTCCTCTGTCCGGCCCGCTTGTCCGTAACCAACGCCGCGATTGTTGAGCGCCCAGGCAACCAGCTTGGCCGGCGCGCCGGGCAGATCGATCACGCGCGTGAAATCGGCAATCGCCTCGTCGGTCCGGCCCGCTTGTCCGTAAACAACGCCGCGATTGCTGAGCGCCCTGGCAACCAGCCTGGCCGGCGCGGCGGGCAGGTCGATAAGGCGCGTGTAGTCGGCAATCTCCTCCCCTGCCCGGCCTGTTTGCCCGTAGGCAATGCCGCGACGGAAGAGCGCGGCGGCAACCAGCTCGACCGGGGTGCCGGGCAGGTCGATCACTCTCTTACAAGCGTCAAATGCCTCAGCGTACTGCCCCCGGTAAAAGCACGCTTCCGCGTATCTAGACAAATCCCCGGGGTCGCCGCGCTCCTCCGCTAACACCTTGAGCGCCTCCAGTTGGGCCGGGTCGCAATGCGCGAGGTCGATGCCCTCGACATCCTGTCTTAGGAGCTGATGAAGGAGACTGGGCTCGCCCGACTGTAACTTTTGCAGGGCGGCGGCGAAATACCCGCGCTCGGGGGCCGTGGCGTCGAAGCGGGCCAGGCGCTGCTCGAGTTCCTCGCGCTCGTACCAGACGCGGAGGAAATCGACCAGCAGACCGAGCGGCTGGCCGGCGCGGGTATCCTTGACCTGCATGCTCAGGCGCATGAGCGGCTCGGCCAGTTCATAGAGCGATTCGCGGCCTCGTTGGTGGCTGACTACATATCCCATCTCCCGGAGTTGCTTGAGCTGGCTGGCGACGGTTGAATGCGTGGCAAATAACCGTTCGGCGATTTCCTTGACCGGGACCGGCCGGGAGCGGAGGCAGAGGAACTCTACGATTTTACGCTGCTGAGGCGTGAGCCGGCGCAGCCGCTCCTGGTAATATGGCGTGAGTTGCTCGTCGACCATTTGCTCGAACGGGCGCGTCAGTTCCTCGAGTGTCTGGCGCGTGACGAAATCCGAGAGCACGATATAGAGTCGATGATTGCCGCCGGAGAGGTGGTGGATGGCGCGGACCCGGGAGCGGCCGCGCGGCGTCTCCAGGAACTTCTCCAATTCGGCGCTGCCGTTAAGCCGGGCGATCTTTCGCAGCAGCTCCGTCGCTTCACCTACGCTGAGCGGGCCAAGACGCCGGGTGTCAAAGAAGCCGAAGAACGGTTGCTGCCGATCCGAGACGCCGGCGAAAAGGCTCTGCGCGCTGGCCGCGGTAGCGAAGACCGGGTGGTTCTGGATGAGCGCGCGCCACGCCCGCTGGCCGGCCTCTTCGAGTTGGCTGAACAAGGCATCGAGATTCTCAACCAGAACCAAAACGGTGCGCTTGCCGGCGCAGCGAACGAGGGCCTCGGCGAGCCTGGCCTGGGCTTCCTCAGGACCTTTTCCGTAGAGTGCCTTGAGCTCCTCTGGAGGAAACTCCGTGGGGTAACGGTCGGCCAGGGCGCGATAGACACGCATGAGCAGGTCCAGGAAAGAGGTGCTGGTCTCGTCTTCGTTCAGCCACGCGATGCGAAGACGATCGGCCAGGTCGGCTTGGTTTTCCAGCCGATAGACGATGAGCGCGAGCAGGTGCGTCTTGCCGCAGCCCCTCGGGCCGAAAAAGAGCAGGTGATGTTTGTTGCCGGTCAGGGCGCTCTCGCGCAGGAGCGCCACCGCGTTCTCCAGAAGCTCGAGACGCTGCACGAGTATCCGCTCGAGGTCCTCGGGCGCAGTGCGGTTTGGCGAGAAGCGGGAGATGAATTTGCGCTGGCTCATAACTATGGTTCAGAGACTGCGGTCGAACCGCCACCAGCGGCGAATGAGCGTAAAGCGGAACGCATAACCCCCGGAGGCATCCCTGCGCAGGTAGTGGTCCTGCTCGCCAGGGTTTGGCTTCATAGGTTCAGGATTATCGCTAACGACACCAACATACGTCAATTTCAACGTATGTCAATATCAACGTATGATGTTTTTGCAACGTGCTTCCGAACGCGACCCAATGGCACGTCGGACGGCACAATGCCCGGCCAGGCCAGCGGCACACCGCGAGAGGTACAGAATCACCTGAGCCGGCTTTTCGGCGCGCTGCCGGACCATGGCCAGCGGCAACGTCGCCGAAGCGGGACCCACTTTCTGATTTCAGGAGACGACGTAAGTCTCTGATCAAGGGTCTCCCGGGGGGAGCAGGCTTTCGTTGAGCCCAGAAAGAAACCAGAGACTCCTCACGTCGTCTCCTACAATAGGTTCCTTGTCACCGGCGCGCTGCCGGAGCGCATTGAACCCGGAGGGAGTTGACAGTGGGCAGGGAATGACCGAATAGAGAAACTATGGAAACAGACTCTATGCTCCGTGCAGAGGAACCCACGGGCCGCCAGCCGAGGTCGTTTGCCCGCCATCTGGCCGCGCTGGCACGGGTCCTGATGGGGCTTACCTTCCTTGTCTTCGGGCTCAACGGCTTCCTTCACTTTATCCCTCTGCCCAAGGGGCCCAAGCCCGAAGGGGCGGTGGCGTTCGCCGGAGCGCTGATGAAGACCGGTTATATGTTTCCCATGATCATGGGGACGCAATTGCTCGTCGGGGTGCTGCTCTTGTCGAACCGTTTCGTGCCGCTGGCCCTGGCGCTTATCGCCCCGGTCGTGGTCAACATTGTCGCGTTCCACGTCTTCCTCGAGCCCGCGGGACTCCCCCTTGCTCTGGTGGTTCTGGCTTTGGAGCTCTTCCTGGCCTGGGCGTATCGGGGGCACTACCGTTCCATGCTGAGCATGGGGGCCAAAGCGGACTGACTCATCAACGGCGGGAAAGGGCCCGTCGCTGCCTCATCTGGCGAAGATTTGGCGGATGACTTCCTCGATGGGGACCTCCTGGATGTCGATGTCGCTGATGGGCAGTTGGTCGAGCAGCGCCTTGCAGACGGGGATGACGCGGTCGCGTTTGACCTTGAGCTGGATTCTGCCGGAGGCCTGTTCGAGGACTTCGCCGTATTTGCCCAAATGTTCGGCGGTACAATTGGCGCCAGCCGCGCATTGGATGGTCACCAGTTTGGAATCTGCAAAGCGGTCCACGATGTCGCCGAGCCGGCCATCGAAGAAGATGACGCCGTGGTCGATGATGATCACGCGGTCGCACAGGGCCTGGATGTCGGCCATGTAATGGCTGGTCAGGAGGATGGTGGTTTTTTGGCGGGCATTGTGATCGCGGAGAAACTCGCGCACGGTTTTCTGGGACACGACGTCCAGCCCGATGGTCGGCTCGTCCAGGAACAGCACTTTGGGCCGGTGCAACAGGGCGGCAATGAGCTCCATCTTGGCGCGCTCGCCCAGGGAGAGTTCGCGGACGCTGACGTTCATCTTGTCGCGCACGCCGAGCAACTCGCCCATCTCGGCCACCGTCCGCTCGAGGGTGAGGGCGGGGATGCCGTAGATTTTCGCGTTGAGATCGAGCGACTCGCGGGCGGGCAGGTCCCACCATAGCTGGTTTTTCTGCCCTAGCAGAAGCGCGAATTGCCGCCGGTAACCGTCCTCCCGCTGCCAGGGAACGTAACCCAGCACCCGCGCCGTGCCGCTGGTGGGATAGAGCAGGCCCGAGAGCATCTTGAGCGTGGTCGTCTTGCCCGCCCCGTTCGGCCCAAGGAAGCCGACCAACTCACCCGGCTCGATCGTGAAGCGGATGTCTTTGACGGCCACGGTCTGCTCGTAAGTCCGATGGAAGAGTCCTTTGACCGCCCCGGCAAAGCCGGGCCGTTTCTTGTAGGTCCGAAAGGCCTTTGTCAGGCCGCTGACTTCGATGGCGGGCATGAGGGCGTTTTTTAGCCCAAAAGTCACTTTTCCAGTGCGGAAGTCAACAAGAGACTGCTGGACGCAATGGGCCATTTATGTCATTAAGAGCTTGTGAGCGGCTCACAGAAGAGACTTGGCCAATTCTTCACGCCTCCGGAGGTTGCCCGGACACTGGTACATTGGGTCATCACCAGCCCGGGCCAACGTCTCCTGGACCCCTCTTGCGGCGATGGTGAATTCCTTGTTTGCCACCCGGGAGCAGTAGGAATTGACGTGGACCGCAACCACACACTCCAGGCACGGACCCGCGCCCCGGGGGCACTGGTCCATGAAGGGGATTTTTTCCTTTGGGCAAGCCAAACAAGCGAACGCTTCGATGCGGCAGCAGGAAACCCTCCGTTCATCCGTTACCAGTCCTTCTCGGGAGAAACAAGGGCGCGCGCGCTGGCCCAGGCCGCCAAGCTCGGCGCTCGGTTCAACGGGCTCTCTTCATCGTGGGCTCCGTTCCTGGTTGCAGCGGCAGGCCTCCTTCGACCCGGTGGCGCAATGGCCTTCGTCGTGCCCGCAGAGATAGGTCACGCCACTTACGCTGAGCCCCTGCTGGAGGCATTGTGCAGGCACTTCGACCGCGTTCACGTTACCGCCTTCCGCGAGAAGCTCTTTCCAACGCTGTCAGAAGACTGCTGGCTTCTGCACTGCGCAGGCTTTGCGGGGCGCACCGCAGAGATACTGCTGAGCGCGCTGGAGGAGTTTCGTCCGCTGGAGGCCCCGCCGCGTTCTGCGCGCCGAGTCAGCCTTGCCTCCTGGAGAAAGTCAGGTTGCCGGCTTCGCCGGTTCCTCCTCCCTGAGCGCGCGACGGCCCTCTACGACGCACTGGCCGGGCTGCCGGGGGTTCGCCGCTTTTCAGAGGTCGGTCACGCAGGCATTGGCTACGTCACTGGCGCCAATGACTTCTTCCACGTAAGGCCCACCGAGGCCCAGTTCTGGGGCCTGCCGCCAGAGGTTCTTCGCGTCACGGTCCGCAAGGGCGAACAGCTCCCGGAACGCCGGGTTGATCAGCAAGCCGTCAGGGGTTGGATAGCCAATGATGAGGCTGTGCTCCTCCTGCACTTGCGCGGCGTGGACCCGCTGCCCGCGCGCGTGCGCGAGTACCTGGAGACCGACGCAGGTCACGAAGCCAAGGAGACCTATAAATGCCGCAACCGCAACCCATGGTATGTAGTGCCGGACGTAAAGGTCCCGCACGCCTTCCTCTCCTATATGAGTGGCATGGCCCCGGCCCTGGTTGCCAATGAGGCTGGGTGTGTCTGCGCCAACTCCGTTCACGCTGTCCAGCTCTGCCCCGACTTCGACATTGCCAACGTGCAGCGCGCATGGGAAACCCCGCTGTGCCAACTGAGTTGTGAAATCGAAGGCCATCCGCTCGGCGGAGGAATGCTGAAGCTTGAGCCGGGCGAGGTTGCAAACGTGCGCCTTCCGCTCCGCCATGCACCTACAAGCCGGACGGACGCTGCAATCCTTGAAGACGCAATCACCGAGGCCCGTCGGTGGAGGCATTATGCCTGACGCTTGGCTCCCACCCTACCTGCGCCTGGACGCCGCGCTGGCCCAGTTTATCGCTGTCCACGAAACCCAAGGCCAGCAGCACATCAAGCCTCTTCACCAGCACATCGCCATCCGCCTCGTTATAGAGGCCGGATTCCATCCGGCGCTACCACGACGTGTTGCTTGGGTTGGCCGGTCGGCGTTTCGTCCGTGACGACCTCACCCGCTACGAAGCTGTTTGCCTGGCCCTGGTGAATTCAGACCCGGCGACTGCCGGCAGCGTCTTCCAACCCTTCCCTCCCGCCGAAAGTCCGCTAAGTCTCCCCGCCTTTTTCGACACGATCTATAAAACCTACGACCTGAGATTTCCCTATCTCGCGGCGTCGGTTCCTTCCCTGAAGCGTTTGGAGTGGGACGATGCCTCCCCGGCACTGACATGCCTTGGGTCAGAGCCGGAGATGAGGTCGCGCCTCGGATATACGCCTCGACTCGGCTGAAGTTTCCAGACAGGGCCGGCGAGGATGGAGGATGGGATCGAGAGATTCGCTGCCGCGCCATCTGTCAGCGGGTGACGCCGAGCTGGTTAAGGAGTTTGAGTTCGCGCCGGAGGTGGGGGCCGGTGATCCGGCCTTGCAGGAGTTGGCGGTACATGTCGATGGTCTGCCTGGCCTGGGCGGGGGATTCATCGAGGAATTCGAGCCGGAAATGCCGGACGCCCAGGGCGAGCATCCGGGCGGCGCGATCCGCCCCGGTCTGGGCCCGGGCGTTGAACACGGTGTTGCGGCAGCCGGCGTCGGCCTTGACCGGGTGCCGGGCGCCCACCCGGTCGCGAAGCCTCACGTCGTGTTGGTCGCAGGGCCGGCCGCAGTTCCGGTAATCCGTGCCGTTGGAGAGCAAGGCGCAGAAGAGACAATGCTCCATGTGAAACATCGGGATATGTTGATGGAGCGTGACCTCGAACCAGTCGGGCGGGGCGGCCTGGAGGAGGGCCTCGAGCTGGGTGAAGTTCAGATCGTAGGAGGCGGTGACGCGCTCGAGGCCAAACTGGTTTTTGAAGTAGTCCGCCGCCAGCCGATTGGCGATGTTCAACGAGTAATCCCCGACGCGCCGCCCCTGGTCAAAGAAGCCCAGGTGATCATAGTTGCGCAGCAGGCAGCCGTCGGCCCCGCACGAGCGGACCTGGTTCAGAATCCATTCTTCGCCCATTTTGAAAACGCGGGGGGGAGCCACGAAGAGCGCGGAATGCGCAGTGCGGAATGGGGAACGGCGAAAATGATCGACCGCCTGGCGGTAATTCCTCGGGTCCTCAAATTCGCAATAGAGGGTTTCGATGCCGCACTGGAGGGCGGCCTCGAGCTGGGCAAGGTTGCGGACCAGGACGATTAAGCGCGGAGCCTCGGGGGTGTGGAGTGCGGAGGGCGGAGGGCGGAAGGCGGGGGGCGGAACTGAGACGGCGGCGCCTGGCGAGTTATTCCGCACCCCGCATTCATCACTCGGCACTCGGCACTCGGCACTCGGCACTCCTTCCACTCCGCACTCCGCACTCCGCATTCCGCGCTGGATCGTCCAGCGTTTGGGTTGGGCGCGCTGGGTTTCCAGTTCGCGGACCAGTTGGCGGCGGAGTCGATTGAGTTCGCTCAGGGGCAGGAGGAGATGTTCGGCCAGGCAGTTATTGAGGCCGGCCAGCCTGAAGGGCGTGCCGCCCAGGCGGCCCAGTTGCTGGCGCAACCGCTCGGTCGTCAGGGGCTGTTTATCGGCCGGGGCGAGAGGCATCGCCGAGTCCACGCGGGCAATGTGGCCCAGTTCGTCGCGGGCAATGAGGGTAAGCGGCGCGCCCGTCAGGCCGTGGGCTTCCACCTGGATCGGACGTTGGAACTTCGGAGTGTTCCCCTCGAAGCTTTGGCGCAAGCGCCGCTCCAATTCCGGGTCGCTGGTCTTCCAGACCCTGTCGCCTGTATGGAGCCGGCTCAAGTCGATGTCGCCGCGGCCAAAGCACAGCGCGACCGGAGTTCCTCGGCCGGCGTGTCCTGGTTTTCTGTGTGCCGGCGGTTCTCCGGAAGGGCCTCGCGGGCCGGATACCGGTCCGGCTTTGATTTGATACACACGCCCGCCCTCTTCCCTTTCCTCGGGTTGGCCGGCGTCGAAGACGACTCCGTCGCCAGGTTTGAGCGGACCCTCCAGTTCGATCCGAACGCTATCGTGCCGCACCGCCAGGACCTTGCCCAGATAGACGCCGCGCTTCTTGCCAAATCGCCCGTGCACAAGTTCCTGGTTGTTGGCGCCGTGAAACCAGCCGGTGTAAAGGCCGCGGGAAAAGGCCATCTCCATCTCGTAGTGCCGAGTGCGGAATGCGGAGTGCGGAATGGAGGAAGTGACGAGTGACGAGTGACGAGTGACCAGTGGGGCAGTAAGCTGTCCCCTGTCCATTCCGGCCTCCGAACTCCCCCCGTTCCGCAATCCGCAATCCGCACTCCGCGCCAGTTCGTCCAGGGCGCGGCGGTAGATGCGGGTGATATTGGCGACGTATTCGGGGGACTTGAGGCGTCCCTCGATCTTGAGAGAAGCCACACCGATTCGGACCAGGTCAGGGAGAACGCTCAGCCCGGCCAGGTCCTGCGGGCTCAGGAGGTACTTGCGGTCGCCCAGCGGGACTGCGTTGCCGTCGGCTATCAGTTCGTAGGGCATGCGGCAGGCCTGGGCGCATTCGCCGCGGTTGGCCGAGCGTCCGCCCAGGGCCTCGCTGGTAAGGCATTGGCCGGAATAGGCGACGCACAAGGCGCCGTGGATGAAGACCTCGATTGGGAGACTCGAGCGGGCCGGCGGCGGCTCTTGTGCCCGGGGCGCCCCTGCGGGCGCCTCGGGGCCGGCAGGTCCGGCTTGCGGGGCGTCCGGGGCCGCGATCTTCTCGATTTCCTTGAGGGAACACTCGCGGGCCAGGACGACAAGGTTGCACCCGAGTTGGCGGGCGAACTCGACGCCGCCGGCGCTGGTAATCGTCATCTGCGTCGAGGCATGGATAGGGAAGTCAGGAGACAGCCGGCGAATCAGCCGGCAGATGCCCGCGTCCTGGACCACCACGGCGTCGACGCCGGCGACGATCATCGAGCGGAGACAGGCTTCGGCCTGGGCCATTTCGTTCTCGAAGACCAGCGTATTGAGGGTGACGTAGCCCTTGACACCGCGCCGGCGCAGGAACTCGAGCAGCTTTGGCAGGTCCGCCTCGGTGAAATTGTCCGCCCGCATGCGGGCGTTGAACTGCTCCAGGCCGAAGTAGATGGCGTCGGCGCCGTTTTCGACGGCGGCCCTGGCGCAGGCCCAATCGCCGGCCGGGGCGAGCAACTCTGGAATGCGAAGCCCGGCAAGCGCGGAGTGGGGAACGGGCAATGGCGCGCCACTGGCGGTCTCAGCGGCGCGCGGCTCGGGTTCTGCGATGGGATGCTTCCGGACACCGCTCATGACCTTCAAGTTTAGCTCTCAAATCGTCGGGGACAAAATCATTTTTGGGCACTCGGCGCCCTGCCGGCGCCGGTCAGAAACTCCCCGAAACTGGCCCCATCACCTCACTATAGGATATAGGAGACGACGTAAGGAGTCTGCAGGAGACGGCTTCAGGAGTCTGCAGGAGACGACGTGAGGAGTCCGTAGGAGACGACGTGAGGAGTCTCTGATGAATAGAGACTCCTTACGTCGTCTCCTACAATGGTTTGATACTCTTAAACTGCGGCCTATATTCAAAGCGCGAAATGAATACGAAGTGTTCTGCCATCGACGAGTTGCTGGGGATCATGGCGCGGCTGCGCTCCCGGCGGGGCTGTCCCTGGGACCGGGAGCAAGACCATTGGTCGTTGCGCTGGCAGGCGGTGGAAGAGGTCTATGAACTGATGGACGCCATCGAGGCGGGCGACGATCACGAACTGGAGGAGGAACTGGGGGACCTGCTCATGCAAGTGGTTTTCCACTGTCAACTGGCCAAGGAACGCGGGGCCTTTGGCTTCGAGGAGGTTGTCCGGCACATCGCTCGGAAGCTGGTGCGCCGGCATCCACACGTCTTCGGCCAGGTGAAGGTCAAGGACGTGGGCGAGGTGTGGGCGAACTGGGAGAGAATCAAGCGCGCGGAGAAGCGGGGGACGCGGCACGCCCGGCCCTCGGCGCTGGACGGCATTCCCAAGCGCCTGCCGGCGCTGCTGCGGGCCGAGAAACTGGTGAAGAAGGCGCGGCGGGCCGGGTTGGCGGCCGAGCCGCAGAAAACCCGCAAGGCGAGCCGCACGGAGTTGGGCCGGGAACTGTTCGAGTTGGCGGCTTACGCGCAAAGCCGGGGGTGGCCGGCCGAGGACCTGCTGCGGGCCGAGACGCGGAAACAAGAGCGGGCGTGGCGCAGGGTCGAAATGACTACTGCTCGACAAAGGCCCAAAGTGGAGTAGTATGCCTTCTTGAATTATGACGGACCCACGGTACAAAAAACTGGCCGCTTTGCTGGTGGAGTATTCGACCGAACTGAAGAAGGGGGATCGCATCCTGTTGGAGGTGATCGATGTGCCGGACGAGTTTTCGTCCGAGCTGGTTCGTGCGGTGCGGAGTGCCGGGGCGACGCCGGTTGTCGAGGTCCGCCATGGGCGTGTGACCCGCGAAATGCTGCTGGAAATCGACGACGCGCAGGCAGCGCTGATCCGGGACCTGGAGCTGGCGCGGATGAAGAAGATGCAGGCCTACATTGCGGTGCGGGGCAGCGGCAATGCCAGCGAGAATGCCGACGTGCCGAGCCAGCGGATGGCGCTCTATTCCAGGGTCACCCGCCCGGTGATGAACTACCGGGTGAACAAGACGCGGTGGTGCGTGCTGCGCTGGCCCACGCCCAGCATGGCCCAGGGCGCCGGCATGAGCACGGAGGCCTTCGAGAATCTCTTCTTCGAAGTTTGCACTATGGATTATCCGAAGATGGCCCGCGCGATGGTCCCGCTGCAGAAGCGGATGAAGAAGGCCGACCGGGTGCGGCTCAAGGCGCCCGGCACCGACCTGGCCTTCAGCATCAAAGGCATCGGCGCCAAGATGTGCAAGGGGGACCGGAACATCCCCGATGGCGAGGTCTTCTCATGCCCGGTGAAGGATTCTATCAACGGGCAAATCCAATTCAACACGCCGACGCTCTATTCAGGCGCCAAATTCGAGGGCGTTTGCCTGGAGTTCAAGAACGGCAAAGTGGTCAAGGCCACCGCCAACAACACCCGGCGTCTCAACGAAATCCTGGACACGGACCCCGGCGCCCGGTATGTGGGCGAGTTCTCTCTGGGCCTCAACCCCTACATCCTCAATCCGATGTGCGACATCCTCTTCGACGAGAAGATCGCCGGTTCGCTGCATCTGACGCCGGGCCAGGCTTATGACGAGTGCGACAACGGCAACCGCTCGGCCGTGCACTGGGACATGGTGCTCATCCAGCGCCCGGATTGGGGCGGGGGCGAGGTCTGGTTCGACGACGAACTGATCCGCAAGGACGGACTCTTCGTGCCCAAAGACCTCAAGCCGCTGAACCCGGAGAATCTAAAGTAGGAGGCGGTTGCAGAATTAACCGCAAAGAACGCAAAGACCTAAGAAAAGCACGGCATTTCTTTGTGATCTCTGCGTTCTCTTGCGGCTTATCCGTTATTCTGCAACTGGCTCCAAGCAGCTGTCAGAGGGTCAGCATGATCTCGGCGCGGAGGAAGGTGATCATGTCTCTGTTGGCGTAGTAGTCGCCGGGGAAGACGAACTCGCTCCAGAGGTGGCCGCTGAGGTGCTTGCTGAATTTGTATTTCAGCACTCCCTGGCAATAGTGGCCGCGGAAGATGCCGGTGCCATTGCTGAATGGGCTGGGCGCGGCCACACCGGCCTGAGGTGTGCCGCCTGTAACGGCCTGGGAGACTTCTGCCAGGTAATCGGACCTGGTGGACACCGACTGGTCGGCCAGCAAGGCGAAGTAACTGGCGCTCAAGTCCAGGTCCTTCATGGGAGTGAGGGTCAAAGTCGGGCCGATGCGATGAAGGTTGGCCGTTTGACCGACACGAGTTTCCTGAACATAGCTGTAGATGTTATAGACCTCGCTCCAGCGCGGCCACCGGCCCCAGAGGACGTCGAACATTTCGTCGTTCTTGGTTTTAGGGTCGTCGCCGGAGAGGAATTCGTAGGAGAGGCCGAGTTGGGTGTTCAAACTATCCTTGAACATGTAGGTCAACTTGCTGTTGACGCCAAAAGCGCTGATGTCGCGGAAGCCGGTGGCCTGGGCGGAGGGGGCCAGGAGCGGGTTGTTGCCGTTGAAAAAGCCGTTGAGGAACGGGTCCTCTTTTTGACCGAACTGGTAAGCGCCTTCGGCGGAGTACTTCCAGTGGTCCTTGAGCACGCCGGAGACGCTGCCGCCGAGGGTGAAGATATCGGCATTATCTCCGAAGAGCAGCGAGGGGGAATCGTTGATGCGGCTGTCGTGTTTGTAGATGAAGAAGCCGTCGAGGTTGGCGGCCGGGATGCTCTTGTTGGCGACCCATAGGATGGCGCCTTTTTCGTTTTGATCGGTCAGGCTCAGGGGTTCGGGGAAGGCGCCGGCTTGGGTGGAGGCGCCGATGGTCGGCAGCCAGCCATCGGGCCGCGCGTCCTGGATCAGGCCAATGGCATCGATGGTGGTGTGCTGGTCCTCAAGGTTCACGGTCAGCCGGGCGGCATCGAGAAAAAACGTGAACGAGCCGTCCTCGGGTGTGCCGTCGCCGACCAGCCAGCCGTCGCCCAGGAAAATATCCTGCCGTCCGACGGTCAGCGTAGCGGGGAGGTCAAGAGGGTCTTTCCACTGGATATTGAGGCTGTCGAAAATGCCGTACCGCCACTGCATGCCTTGCTTGCCGAAAAAGGTGTCAGAGAACGCGGGTTCCATGAAGTCCCGAGGCTCGGCGGCCAGGCGGACATTGAGGCTCAGGTTTGTGGTGGGGGCGAAACTGCTCCAAACCCGGCCACGGACGCGGAAATAGTCCTGTGCGTGAACCGGGCCAAACAGCGGGCTGACTTTCGGGTCGGTGGTCAGGCTCAGGCCGTTCTCATAATACTCGTTGCGGATGCGGAGGTCGCCGCCCCAACTCAGCCACGGGAACGGGTTTTTGATGTCTTGAATGAATTGCTCGGCCGAGCTGAGGGCCGGTTTCGATTCGGTCGCAGTAGTTTGGGTGGTTTGCGCCTGGGCGGCCAGCAGGGTGGCAGCCAGGGCGGGGAGGGCAGATGCCAGGGCTTTAGTCGTCATGAGAGGGCTCAGGTCATTCAGTTCAGATTTCTGTTTTTCCTGCTGAGAACCGCGCATGGGCAAGACCAAGAACCGCGCGTTTTTCAGTGAGGACGGGGCCATGCTAGCGCCGCGGGCGCAAATGTCCAATACTTTTAACAGGCAGTTTCACTTTTTCTTTCCGCTGATGGAACACATAAGGCGCGGTTTAGGGGAGTTGGCTATGTTGGGATTGAAATGCGCGGGCCTTTCCGGCAGCTTGCCCGGGATGAGTCCGTTGACCGACGTGCTTCAATTGCGGGTGCGCTACAGCGAGACCGACCAGATGGGGACGTTTTACAACTCCCGCGCGCTGGAATGGTTCGAGTGCGGGCGCTCGGAGCTGATGCGGCGCAAGCTAGGGATGTCCTACGCGGCAATGGAGGCCCGGGGTTGGTTCCTGCCGCTGGTGGAGGCGCACCTGGAGTTTCAAGGGGCGGCGCGCTACGACGACCTGTTGGAGGTCGCCTCGAGCGTGGGATGGTCCGGGCGGGCGAAGCTGCGCTTCGAGGTCCAGGTGCGGCGCCACCCCGGCGGCCGGCCCGTGGTCCGGGGCTACACCGTTCATGCCTTTACCGACGGGCGGGGCAAGCCGGTGCGCCCGCCGGGCTGGTTTGTCGATTTGCTGAAGAGGGCGGCTGCGGGCGCGTTTCCGGATTGCAACGCCGGCAACAAAGGGTGTAAAGAGAGTCCATCGCAACAGACCCGATGCCCATGACTAAATACGACGCCCGCCAGAATCGAAGGTTCCACCCGGTCAGCGCGCCGGATTTTCTGCCGCTGCCGCAACTGCGCGACCTGCAGTTGCAGCGTCTGAAGGCAATCGTGCAACGCGCCGACGATCGCGTGGCGCTGTTCCGCAAACGGATGGCGGACCGGGGAATGACGCCGCAGGACGTGCAGACCCTGGAGGACCTTGCCAAGCTGCCGTTCACCGAGAAGAGCGATTTGCGGGACACCTACCCCTTCGGGCTGTTTGCCAGCCCGATGGAGGAGATCGTGCGTTTGCACGCCTCCAGCGGCACGACCGGCAAGCCGATCGTGGTGGCCTACACGCGGCAGGACGTGCAGGTCTGGACCAACGTGATGCTGCGCAGTTTGGCCGCCTGCGGGCTGCACGAGGGGGACATCATCCAGAACGCCTACGGCTACGGCTTGTTCACCGGCGGGCTGGGCGCCCATTACGGGGCCGAGGCCCTGGGGGCAACCGTGATTCCGATCTCGGGCGGGAACACGCAACGGCAGTTGATGGTGATGAAGGATTTCGGGGTGACGGCCATTTGCTGCACGCCCAGCTATTTCCTGCATTTGATCGATCAGGGGTCCGAGGCCGGGGTGAGCATCAAAGACCTGCCGCTGCACACCGGGGTTTTCGGCGCCGAGCCGTGGACGGAGTCCATGCGCCGGCGCATCGAGCAGGACAGCGGCATCAGGGCCTACGACATCTACGGGCTGTCGGAAATCATCGGTCCGGGCGTGGCCATGGAATGCGTCTGCCAGGCGGGGCCGCATATTTTCGAGGATTACTTTTATCCCGAGATTATCGACAGCAAGACGGGCGCGCCTTGCGCCGATGGGCAAGAGGGGGAGTTGGTGCTGACGACCCTGGGCAAGCAGGCAATGCCGATGATCCGCTATCGCACGCGCGACATTACGGCGCTGACGGCCCAGCCGTGCGAGTGCGGGCGCACGCTGCGCCGCATCAAGCGGATCAGCCGGCGCGCCGATGACATGTTCATCGTTCGCGGGATCAACGTGTTTCCCTCGCAAATCGAGGCCGCCTTGCTGAGCGTGGAAGGGACCCTGCCGCATTACCAAATCGTTCTCACCCGCGAAAGGGACCTGGATGTGATGGAGGTGCAGGTGGAGGTCACGCCCGAGGTCTTCGGGGACACGGTGGGGGCGCTCGAACGGCTGGAAGAGAAACTGGGCAAATCGATCGAGACGACGGTCGGGTTGCGGGCCAACGTGTGCCTGGTCCAGCCTCGGACCCTCCAGCGCAGCGAAGGCAAGGCCAAACGCGTGCTCGATCAGCGAAAGATGTAACAAGAGACCGAACTGGAAGATCGGAAACTCCAACCGCCTATGAAAGTAAAACAGCTCTCTTTGTTCCTGGAAAACAAGCCGGGCGCCCTGAGCCGCCCGGCAAACCTGCTGGCCAAGGCCAAGTTCAACATCCTGACGCTCTCGATTGCCGACACGCAGCGGTTCGGCATCCTGCGCTTCATCGTCTCGGAGTGGGAGAAGGCCAGGTCCCTGCTCGAGCGGGAGGGTTTTGTGGTGAACGTCACGGACATGGTGGCGATTGAGGTTGCCGACGAGCCGGGCGGGCTGGCCAAGGTGCTCGAGGCGCTGGAAAAGACGCCGGTCAACGTCGAGTACATGTACGGCTTCACGCTGCGCGGCGAAGGCAAGGGCCTGCTGGCTTTTCGGTTCAGCGACCCGGATGCCGCGATCGAGGTCCTGCGGAAAAAGGGGATCAACCCCGTCCGCTCGGTCGAACTCTTCAAGGGGGCCGGGCCGTGAGGACGCGCGCGCCGAGGGGTCTGGGAAGGGCAATCCATGCTTGCGCTTTGGCGGCGGTCTGCTGCCTCGCCCCCGCCGCCTGGTCCGCTCCGCAGTGGATCCGGCCGGGCGGGGTCTGGCCCGATGACCGCGGCCGGCATATCCAGGCCCATGGCGGGGGCATTCTCAAGCTGGAGGAAACCTATTATTGGTTTGGCGAGGATCGCTCTCGGGGCAACGAGCGGGACCGGCGCTACGTCAGTTGCTATGCCTCGAAGGACCTGGCGAACTGGTCCTTTCGACACCAGGTCCTGAATATTGCCGCCCCGGAGAACCTGGGCCGGGATTGGGTGCTGGAGCGTCCCAAGGTGTTCTTCAATTCGACAACCAAACAATTCGTGATGTATGCCCATCTGGACGACGGCGCCTACAAGCTGGCCCGAGTGGCGCTGGCGGTCTGCGACAGCGTCGATGGCAACTACACTTATCTCAAGAGCTTTCGCCCGCTGGGGCATGAAAGCCGGGACCTCGGGCAATTCATCGACGATGACGGCGCGGCCTATTTGATCTTCGAAGACCGTCCTTTTGGTTTCCGCATCGCCAGGCTCTCGGCGGATTACCTGGACCTGGACAAGGAGATGTGCCTGGTCCCGGCGCACCTGGAAGGCGGGGCGGTGGTGCATTACGCCGGCCTTTATTACGCCATCGGCTCGGCCTTGACGGGCTGGAGCCCGAATCCGAACAAGTACGCCACGGCGGCTTCGCTGCAGGGGCCGTGGTCCGAGTTCAAAGACATTGCCCCGCCGGAAACCAAGACCTACGGTTCGCAATCGACGATGATGTTGAAAGTGGCTGGGACCAGGAAAACCACCGTGATTTTCATGGGCGACATCTGGAAACCGCGCGCGCAGTGGGATTCACGCTATCTGTGGATGCCGCTGGAGATCGGCCAGGGCAAATTGTGGCTGCCCGAGCCGAAGGACTGGACGCTCGACCTCCGGACCGGCGAGGCGGTGATCCAGAGGTGAGCGGCTTAGTGGACATGAACAAGTCGAGCCGACAATCCCGGCGTCGCGGCTGGCGCGGTCAGCCTTGCTTTTGGCTTTTCCGGTAGGCCAGGCCCTGAAAGAGGGCGACGAGGTCGCCGGCGTCGTCTTTGACTTCCACGGTGTAGGAGCCGAGTTTGAAGTTCCTGGAGACCTCTCTGGCTTCGGCCCACAGGGCGCCGGTCTGGGCGGCCTTCATGAAGCTGATGCTCACGTTGATGGCCACGGCGGGCGGGCCGTGGGAGTTGGAAGCGGCGGCGAAGGCGAAGTCGGCCAGGGTGAAGATGGCTCCGCCCTGGACGCTGCCCAAGCCGTTCAGATGGTCGGGGCGCAGGGTCATCCTGGCCCGTGCCTGGCCTGGAGAGACGCAGAGCAGTTCAATGCCGCAGTGTGCGGCAAAACGGTCTTTGTCGAGAGTTTGCCTGATGTTTTCCATTGCGGGGTTCCGGTCATTTGGCCTGCAGCTTCAGGTGCTGTTTTTCCATGGTGCTCCCTTCGGCAAAGGCGAGTTGGGCGAGGGCTTTGTTGTAATCCACCAGGGCCTGGGCCTCGGCGGTGAGGGCTGCGGTCAGTATCTCCTGCATTTGCAGGACCATGAAGGTGGTCGACAGACCGTTCTCGAGTTTCTTCTCTTCGGCGAGCAAGGCGGCTTCGGCATAGATGCGGGCCTGGCGGGTGGAACCCACCTGGGCATAACGCGACTCGATCTGGTTAATGGCATCCGCCACATCGACAAGGACGCCCTGCTCGGCCTGCTTGAGCTGGAGTTCGGCGATTTTTTTGGCGGCCTGGCTGGCATGATAGTTGTTGCGCTCGGCCACGTTGACGAGCGGGTAGCTGACGACGACGCCGTAATAGTAGTCGGGATGCACGAAGTGGAAGGCTTCGCTGATGCTGGTGCTCAGGTCCGCGGTGTAGGACCTGGCGCCGAGGTTGCCGACGAGGTCGACGCCCGGGAACAACTGGTTTTTGAGGAATTTCACGGTGACAGCTCTCTTCTGGACGACCAGGCGGGCCTCGGCCAGGTCGGGGCGATGGTCGAGGGCGTGTTGAAAGCTCTCCTGGCGGTTGATCTCGGCTTTGAGGGCGAGCAAGACCCCGGCGGGGTGCAGGTCCACGTCGGCCCATTGCCTGAAGTTGTCCGTGAAGAGGCTTTTCAAGGCGTTTTCCCGGTTTGCGTAGAGTTCGCGCGCCGCCGCCAAGGCAGTCAGGGTGTTCTGCAGTTCCGTCTCGGCTTGCGCAGCCTCCAGGGGCGGCAAGTCCCCGGCCTGGACGCGCTGCTGCGTCTGGGCGAGGAACTGCTTCCGCAATTCCAGCATCTTTTCCTGGACGCCGATGAGTTCTGCGCTCGCCTGGAGGTCGTGAAAGCTCAGCTCGACGGCCAGCACCGTTTTCATGATCTCGAAACGCAGGGCCTCCTCGGAAATCTTCACGTCCTTGCGCCGGATCAGAATTGTCTCCCGGTATTGATCGATCCAGGAATCCTTGAGGAGGTGTTGCTGGAAGGTGACGCCGACGTGCCCCAAATAGCCGCTGGTCCATCGAATGCCGCCGGGGAAAAGACTGGCGTCAGTGGGGTTGCCGCGGAAATCGGTTCGGCCGAATAACGAGGTGGAAAGGGCGCTGAATTGGTAGCTCAGGCCAATCGGCAGGTTCCCGCTCAGGGACGGACCCAAGGCGTCGGAGTCCAGCGTGTAGGGGTAATCGGGATGCACTCGTTTGAAGTCGACATCCTGCTGGACCGACTCGTAGGAGTGTGTGGCGGAAAAAGACAAGGTCGGGTCGTAGGCCCCGTAGGAGGCGCCCAGGTTATAGCCGGCAATGGAGTTGGAGAGGTGCTCGATCTGCAGGCCGAGGTTCTGATGCAGGGCCACGTCGATGCATTCTTCCAGGTTCATGAAGCGGGCGCCGGCTGCGGGGGCCTGAACGGGGGCAGGCCCGGGGCCGGGCGCGGGGGAATTAGTCTGGCCCAAAACAGCGAAGGCACCGCTCAAGACGACGCCTGCCAACAATCGCGCGCGCATGTTCGTGAGAGGATGCGCATTTTTGGCGCGGCGGTCAAACACCTTTGCGTTTTGTCCTTGACCCCGGGGCCGCGAAGGTTCCCTATGGCGGCAATGTCATGAAGACGCCCAGAATTGATTCGAGCAGGAAAGAGGAAAACCCGTTGCAGAGCGGCCTGAGCCGGCGCCGGTTTCTTGGCCGCGCGGCGGCGGTGGCAGCCGGCATCACTGTGGCGCCCCGGCACGTGCTGGGCGGCCCGGGGTTCGTGGCGCCCAGCGAGAAGATCAATATCGCCATCATCGGGTGCGGCGGCCAAGGCCAGGCTAATGTCCGCGAGCTGTTCCAGCATCCGGACGCCCAGATCATTGCGCTGGCGGACCCGGCCGAGTTGGAGGACCTGCACGCGTTTTACTTCAACAGCAACGCCGGGCGGCTCCCGGTCAAGGCGGAGGTGGAAACACATTACTCGGCCAGGACCCCGAGCTACAAGGTGGCCGATTTCGAGGATTTCCGCGTGATGCTGGACAAGGGGAAGGCGATCGATGCCGTCCTGTGCGCGACGCCGGACCATCTGCATGCCTATGTGTGCGTGACGGCAATGCGCCAGGGCAAACACGTTTATTGCGAGAAACCCCTGACCCATAATGTCTGGGAGGCGCGGCAGGTGGCCAAGGCGGCCCGGGAAACCGGGGTGGCCACGCAAATGGGCAACCAGGGGCATTCCGGCGGCCATATTCGCACCACGTGCGAAATGCTCTGGGCCGGCGCCATTGGCGACGTCCGCGAGGTCCATGCCTGGACCAGTGCCACCCGGTGGAACCAAGGCCGCCTCTCGGGGCGGCCCCCGGGACAACCGGTCCCCAAGGGGCTCAACTGGGACCTCTGGCTGGGCCCGCGCGAGACTCGCCCTTACAGCCACGAGTATATGCCGGTCACCTGGCGAGATTTCTGGGACTTCGGCACGGCCCCCATTGGGGATTTCTTCTGCCACAACTTCGACCCCGCCTGCTGGGCGCTGGAGTTGCGTCACCCCACCAGCATCGAGGCGCACGGGGCCGGCGGGGTGGACAGCTATATTGCCCCCGTGGCCGGCATTTATACCTACCAGTTCGGACCGCGCGGCACGATGCCCCCTGTGAAGTTCACCTGGTACGAAGGCGGGTTGATGCCCCCGCGTCCCGAGGGCCTGGAACCGGACGACCAACTCGGGGCCGACGGGAACGGCATCCTCTTTGTCGGCGACAAGGGCCTCCTGACCTGCGCCGGCTGGGCGGGCCGTCCCACCCTCCTGCCCGGCGCTCGCGACGCCGAATACAAGCGCCCGCCCGCGACCCTGCCGCGCTCCAAGGGCCACCACCGGGATTGGCTTGACGCTTGCAAGGGCGGAAAGCCCGCCAGCGCCAATTTCGATTATGGCGCAGCCCTGACCGAGGTCGGCCTCCTCGGCTTGGTCGCCATGCGCGCGGGCAAGAAGATTTACTGGGACGCCCAGGAGATGAAAGCCGCCAATGCGCCCGAGGCCGCCAAGTTCCTCAAAGAAACTTACCGGCACGGATGGGAACTCGCGTAATCCCACGAGCCGAGGCGCGGTCAAAAAAAAGTGCGCCTCGAACGGCGAGGCGCGCGCTGCACATTTCGATCAAAAGAGCTTCAGTCGGCCTTTTGAATGGTTTCCCGAGCGTCCTGCCATCCGGAGATGCCGGCGGTGAGGTGCTTGACATTGGTGTAACCGAGCTTCTCGGCGGCGTTGGCGGCGGCCTGGTAGGCCATGCACTTGGGACCGCCGCAGTAGGCCACCACCAGCGCGTTCTTGTCCTTGGGCAGCAGGCTGGCCAACTTGCCCCTGTTGGCCTCGAAATCAATGGCGCCGGGGATATGGCCCTTTTGCCATGACCCAGTGCCGTTGGCGTCCAGGAGGGTCACTTTCTTGGCTGTAATGGCCGATTTGAGTTCCGGGATCTTGATGTCCGGATATTCGCCGGCATAGACCGCAGCCGCCGCCAGGGCGGCCGCACAGAAGACGAGGAGTTTTTTCATGGTTGATGCGATAGACCTGTTTTCACAATGCGTTGACTCTTATATGATTTATCAGTATCTCTGTTTACGGGCACTAACATGGCACAGAATCAAGGAACGTCCAGCGGTTTTTTTTGACTGCGTGCAATGCCCCGGTGGAGGCCTTGCCTGGCGGTTCATTATTTGGTTGCCAACCAGCCATGGCCCGGGTTGAAATAGGGCCATGAAAAGATGCTCTTTGCCAGGGTGGGGCGGCGCCATTGCCTTGTTGTTGGCCACGCCCGGTTTGCTCTCGGGAGCGGCGGCCAATCAGCTTTCGGATGAAGAAAAGGCCGCCGGCTGGAATCTTCTTTTTGACGGCCAAACCACAACCGGCTGGCGCAGCTTCAAGAGACAGACCTTCCCGGCCGAAGGCTGGATCGTCCAGGACGGCTGGCTCCACTGCCTGGGCAAGGGGGGTGGGGACATCATCTCACGGCCCGAGTTCGAGGAGTTCGACCTGCGGTGGGAATGGAAGATAGGCGAGGCCGCCAATAGCGGCGTCAAGTATTTCGTCACGGAAACGCGCCCCTCGGCCCTCGGCCACGAGTACCAGATGATCGATGACGCCCGCGAACCCGACGCCCAGGGGGGCAACGGCAAACACATCACCGCCTCGTTCTATGACGTCCTCAAGCCGTCCACTCCTTTGCCGCTCAAACCGGCAGGGCAAATCAACTCCTCACGCATCCTCGTCAAGGGCAACCACGCCGAACACTGGCTCAACGGAACGAAGGTCCTGGAATATGAACTGGGCAGCGATGCCGTCAAGGCCGCCGTTGCCCACAGCAAGTTCAAGAACGTTGCCGGCTTCGGCGCCCGCATCAAGGGCCACCTCCTCCTCCAGGACCACACCGGGGAGGTCTCCTTCCGCAATATCAAAATACGGGACCTGGCCGCCGAGCCATAGGGATGCGGCTATTGCGCATCGGCGGCACGGCGGAAACCCACAGCGCCCGCGCTGGCGAGCAAATCGGCAAACCTGCGCTCGATCTTGCGGACGCGCCGGCAGACCGTCGTCCTCCCCGACCGCAAACCGCCTGAGCGCCGGCCCGAACGAACCGACCAGGGCGCGCAGGTCGCCGGAATAATCCTGGAGGTCGCCGACCGTCTGGATTCCCTCCTCACTGAGGATGCCCTCCGTGGCCCGCCCCGCACCGTAGAGGGCGCGCACGGGCAAGGGGCGCAGGAACTGGACCTTCTCCCTTTCGGAGACCAGGGTCAGCCCGTCGGGTTTCTGGTGGTCGCTGGCGATCTTGGCCAGGAGCTTGTTTGCGGCAACGCCGATAGTCGCGGTCAACCGCCGCTCCGAGGAGATCCGCTGTTTCAACTGCCGGGCCAGGGGAATAGCCCGGAGCAAGGAGCCGTCCGCGTCCTCGGCCTGGCAGGGTGCCGGCAGGTCGAGGTACGCTTCGTCAATGGACATTTGGTCCACAACGGCCCCCGTCTGCCCGACGATAGCCATGATCCGGCGCGACTCCTCCCGGTAGTGGTCCATCTGGGGCCGGACGAATGCGCCCCTGGGGCAGAGCCGGCCGGCCGTGGTGCTGGGCATCGCCGAGCGGACACCATACTTCCGGGCCTGGTAGCTGGCGGCGCAGACTACCCAGCGCTGGGTGGGCGGCGCCCCGACAATCACCGGCTGGCCGCGGAGCGCCGGATTGTCGCGTTGCTCGATGGAGGCATAAAGCGCATCCATGTCCAAATGGAAGACCACCCGAAACATCGCCTGGAGCTTGCCAGAATTCCCAGCCTCGGAGAAGCCCCGCGGCCGGCCATGCGGTCGAGAAACGGAAGCCGAAGCCTGCCAGATTCGCACGGCCACCGACCAGCCCGATGGGGCCTCCTTCCGTCGGATTACTTGGCCGAATCCAGTCCTTTCAACGCCCAGTCGCACACGTTTGGCAATTCGCGCGGATAGTAGCGTCCCGCAAAAGCGTTCACGAACGTTAACTGGATTTCCTTGGAGAGGGACTCCCACCACCTTGGTAACAGGATGAAGTTCTCGAAGTGGCAAAACACGTAGGCCGCAATGGCGGCCGTTTGGGAGGCGGGCGGCAGTCTCCGGAACGAATTGACCAACTCCTGAAAAATCGGACTACCCCTTTCGGCGCACAGCAGAAATAAGGCTCGGTCATTTGAGGCGGTGATCGTCATTGACACCCAGCGCAAAGGTGCAAGCGATTTACAGTCCTGGATAATGCTCCCCTGAAAGCTCTTTCGTGGGCCGAAGAATTCGGTCGCCAGAATATCGGGCATCCGCTCGCCGACAAGAGCCCGCCTTGTTCGCCTCGCGTGTCTGGCTACGCCATTCCCGAATCTCCTCCACGACTCCATGAGGACTTCGTCCAGGGGCCACGCAGGTCCCGCACAGGTGCAGGAATGGGGCCAGCTTCAGTCTCTTTCCGCCAGCCTCCGTCAGGAGGATTCGCAGTTCACCCAAGTCCGCATTCAACCTGGCAAAAAAGTGTTTCTGCTCGCCACACGTTGCATGTGCCGCCACCACGTCCCACAAATTACGCGCAGGGCCGACCTCGTCCCAGAGCCGCGCCACGAGTGTGTTCGAGGCCCTCCGTTTGTCGCGAATGCCATCACTCGAACACTCGACAGTCTTCGTCAGCTCATCATGATTGTCAATAATGAGTTGAAGAACGTATCTGAGATCGAGGTTGTCCTCGGGGGCCTCCGCCCAGTCGGCCAACACGGCGAACCGGACGATACCTGATTCCTCGGGGCTGGTTTTATACCGATAAGGGATGCCCCGCTTCCGTAACGCATCCCTGATAGGGGGAAAATACTTCGAATTGGGGATGAGGACCTTCACGTCGTATTCCCGCCCAAGCTCCTCAGCCTCTTTCGCGATGAACGATGCCTCCCACCCGTCGGAGGGAAGATCTCGAAACTGGATTTTGTCGTTCGTTGCGATCCGCTCGCTAAAGACCGGCGGAGGTTTAGCGACGCTTCCGTCATAAAAACTCTGCACCACCTGCCTGGCGCCTCTCAACATATGCTTAGGGCAACGCCAACTCTTGAAAAGCCTGGCGATGCGAACCTGCCCCTTGAACGAGGAATGAAAGGTCTGAATATACTTGGGCGAGCCCCCTCGAAAGGAGTAAATGCTCTGGTCATCATCGCCCACGGCAAACACGCCGTCCTCGTATCCGCACGACAGCAACTGGATCAATTCGGGGGCAAAGTCTTCAAGGTGGAAGGCGCTCTCGATGCGGCAAGTGATCACGATTCCAGCGGACTAAAGCCGCATCGGTGGTGTTTTCAAAGAGCAATGTCAGCGTCGGCGATTCAACATGTCCATCGCAATACACTACGTTGGCTCTTCCTTGGTGCCGTGAATGAGATCTTGCAGTACTGCCCCCAATATCTTCCAAACCGCTTGTGCGCTGTAACCTCATGCTGTTCTCTGAGGTATCCACAACGATCCCGTGACCTCCAATGAAGCAGTCCCCTATCGCCATCATTTCTGCCGGGACGACGACCTCTGATTCATGGACAGGAGTGGAATCAACATAGTTGGTGGGCGTGTTTCCCTTGTGCCCACCAAGGCCAAATGAATTCTGGTCCTCCCATCTTCTAAAGCCATAGGCGTTGTAACCGTAATTGGAAACATGATAATTCGTATAGCCGGACTTGGCGCCCAATGTAAAGGCCGCAAGAGGAACAGACGGACAATGCCATACGGTGGTATGCCACCAGTTGCTTCCGAGTCTTTTCAGTGCCCAGGGGTCGCGCCCTGAAAGTCCCTCCTGCTCAAGAGCGGTTGCCCATCTGGTTGCCTGCTCTCCGCCGTCCTGCCAATGCAAATTCACATTTAGTGGATACACGTGGTAATCGGCAACGAACTGCTGAAGCGCAAGACCGAGTTGTCGAACATTGCTCATGCATCGCATTTTCTGGGCCTTGCCTTTGCCCGTGGAAAGCACCGGCAGCAGCAGGGCGGCAAGAATGGCGATAATGCCGATGACCACCAGGAGTTCAACCAGGTTGAAACCCCTGGCATGAACCTGCCATGAACAGGATCTACGCTTGCGCCATACGGTGCTCATCATCGCTTAGACAAGGCCACTTGCGCTTGGGTATCTTCAAGCCGACCTCGAAGGAACTCAAGAAAGTCCGTGAGCGCAAGAGAGGAGAGGAGTTCCGGGTCGAGCTTTTGGGACGAGCATTGCCGGCAAGGGTGAGGGGGAACTTGCATCCCGTCCGCTCAAGGCGCCAGACTTGAACAGTTACGTCTATTAATCCAATCTAATATTGACCTTTAAAGCCAAATCTTTGATTACCGCCTTCAAAACCCTTGCTTTCGATTTCGTATCAGGCTTAGCTGCTTTTTCACCGGCAAGTTGTTCTTGTGCGTCTTTTACTGCCTTGTCAATTAAGTCAATCGGCATTCTTGCACACATTTTACAATAAAGATTCATCGATCGACCTTCATTATAGTTCTGAAGCAATTCCTCCAATAATGCCTGTCTTTTTTCTTGTTCTCTTAACCAACTCTCCAGGCCGGCTTCCTTAATTTGACGCAAATTATCAGCAGCCGGAATCCAGTCGGCAACTTTTCTTCGCAGGAAGATGGTGCAATTAAACACTTCACTGCATTCGGTGCAACACTCCAATCCGTGCTTCTTTACACAGCAATTCCAAATACTGCACCATGAGTGTTGTTCTCCCAATCTGCAGCCAATACATCGGCTCGGCGCTTTGGACTGATACTTGTTGCACAATCCACAATATAATCCGCAGCACCCGATGAGATTCTTCGATGCACTATGTGTCATTTGTTTAAACGATGAGCCACTTACAGATGTTGCCTAAGCCACCGTGCGAAAGCAAGTTCCGATTTCCTCCAACCCGAAGGGTTGGCAGAGGGCAGCCGATGGTCGTTCGGGGCAGAGGGGAACGACCACTAGGCAGGGCTTGCATCGAGCAGAGGTCCTGCAGGGTACGGCTCGGAGAGGTCGGCGCAACCCCCTCTGCCGCAGGAGCTTGCTCCGAGCAGTCGTCTTGTAAGGTGCGGCGTTGGTAGCGGGCCGTGTGCTTCCAATGGTCGGGATGCTCCTTCTGCCGGTCGCGGACCCTCTCGGCGTCCTTGGCGTCCCGGAAGTAATTCTGGTTCTCCGGCTTGGCCATTTGCAACGATGCTCGAAAGGGTAGAAACACACGAAGCCATTGGCCTAAACCGGTCGCGCCTCCACTCCACTCGGCCAGTGACCCCAATACCTTCGACCCCAATGCCTTCTCTGCTTTGATGCCTACTGAATCGGGCTCGTGAGCTTGCGCTTGATGTCTTCGAAGTCGACTTGAGCCCAGCGCTCCGCCAGCTTGCCATCGACAAATCGACAGCGCTCGTGGACATCGAATCGAATTTTCCGGCCTGTTGCGGGTATGCCCATAAGTTCCCCCGTTTGGGTTGCGCTCATCTGCAGATCTGCTTCCATGATGTCGTTTCCGTCAAAGCACACACCTGTGACGAGAACATGTTCGTCGGGAATGGCCGCATTGACCTGTCGTCGGAACATCTTAAGGCCTTCCCGTCCGCGCGGGAGTCCGATCGCTTCCAATTCGTGACAGCGGCCGTCGGGGGTCACAACGCTGTCAAGCCCTTCCGGGTCCGGTGCGAGAAGGGCCTCCAGGTAGCGCAGGAAGTGCTTCAAGAGCGCAGACTTTGGGCTATCGGCTTCCAGAATGGTCCTGACTCCCGGGCCTAGTTCGATCCGTTGTGTTGGAGGAATCGCCATCATATGTTTGTCGTCTCTGCGGCAACCTTATCACGTGCCGCCGCAGTGGTCAAGGGGCACCTTTAAATTCCGGTGTGGGCTGTGACATGGCCTCGCGGAAATCACCCGCGAAGCGTGAAATAACCGGCGCGGCAAAAAACCAGATTCCTATGTGCAGCCTCCAACAGTTGACATGCTCGCAGGTGCAAGTCCTGGTGGCAGCGTAGTCTTTAAGGAGCTTCTGCAGCCGAACCGGTTGGAGGGCTTTGCCATTACGGCGACCATAGCTCTGAGTGAGGTTGATGGTCGTAGTTCCACATGCAGGCGGTATTGCTGGGATTGAATAAGATCCGGGGACCTATCCCCGCCACATGGCCGTCACAGAATAGTTGATTATAGTTCTTCCCGTGCCGTGCCGGGTCAAAGGCCCAGCGCTTCGACTGCAGCTCACCGCATGTCATACCCCAGAAACCACCCTCCAGATTTATCTCGAGACTCAAGAACCTGGATTCACCGATTGCGATCATGCCGCTCGGCAGGTTGACAACAGCCTCAGCGATGGCCGGCCGCGTGCCAGCAGTCACGGTTGGCCCCAATCCAAAGTCCACGGGATTTCCGCTAATCGGATCTGGATAATTGCTGTGCTCTGTTCGAACCCCTTGAAAATTGTAGGCATAGCTCCCACGCGGGCCAGATTTATCGAAGCCGGCATCCCGAATTCCAATAATCGGGCCGTTGTATCCCGGGCAGTGATATGCCGCATTGGTCCACTGAACAGGGTAATAGGGCGCCAGTTTGGCAAACCAGAAGCGGTCGTAGGCTGCAGGATTGAAATCAAAGTTGTCAGCCTCGTCGCCCGGACTAAAGGCGTACGGATATCTGCTGTGGTTTTCATCCACGTACATCTTCAACGCCATGCCCATCTGCCGCAGGTGGTTGGCGCAACTGGCGGAGCGGGCTTGAGCCTTGGCCTTTGAAAGCACGGGCAGCAGCAAGGCTGCCAAAATGCCGATTACGGCGATAACCACCAGGAGTTCGAGCAGCGTGAAGGCCCCACTTGCTGAATTGCCCGCCGGACGCCTGTCTGAAGTGGCGGGCGTACTCAGCCCTGCACCATCAATGGCCACCGTCGCCGGGCCACGTGCCGGCAATGCGGCTGCGCCCACGCCCGCCGCGACTTTAAGATTCAACCACGTCATCGTCTTCATAGAGAGCGGTTAATTCACGACAATGTTCTCGTGTGTTTGGGTGATCACAACGCCCGATTCAAAGCCTGACTTGAGCGTGGTTTGGACCCGTTTCATGATCGCCTCCATCTGGGGTCTCATGGCGGCAATGGCCTGGGGCGTGGCTGGCTTGTTCTGTGTTTCCAGGGCCTTTTTTATCGCCTCATCAATCGCTTCCTCACTCGTCGCCGCGCTGGAGTCCAGCTTTTCCACATACTTCATGCGGGATTGGTGGATGAGAAAATCTTTTTTGCCGATCCAAAGCATCGTAAATGCCGTTCCTGGCTTGCCTTTTTCCGGCTGCTTGGACGAGTCCATGACCCCCGACACAACATAACAACTAACGTCACCGACGTTCCCGTCTTTCTCCTTTTGGAGTGGACAGAGGCCGGATGCGACAGGAGCGGTGAAAAGATCGCCGAGGCCTTGGTCAAAGAAAAGCCGCGATATCGTCGATGCGCAAGAGAATGACAATCCCGCGGCCTGAGCGAAGGCATGCTTCATGTTTTGCATCCTTTGAGGTTTTGCGTTTTCCTGCTGTCCGGCGGTTGTGGCGAGGAAATAATCTCCGCTGCCATCGCACCAAATAACTCCCTTGGATTCCGTCCCCTGGGTCCAATCAATTCGATAATGGTTCGGTCGTTGTAGTCGGATGTTGAAAGTGAGGGTGTTCTTTTGGCCTGCAAATTCCGAAACGGCTGTCCCGCTATCGCTGTAACTGGACAGCGCGGCGTAGGCGGTCCGTGATGTGCCGACAATTTCCTGCGCCGTCACTGGGTCGCCGCCGCTGGCTTGAGAAATCGCCATCCTTGCCGCGCCGCCCGTCATCAATGCTGCTGCGCCCACGCCCACCGCACCAATATTCTTCAACCACGTCATCGTCTTCACAGTTCCTTTCACTAGCGTTGTTGCTGTTGGCGACACCGCTGTTCCTTTCGCCGCCGCCCTGCGCGCATCGGCGCCTGGAGGGGTTGTGTTCAGCCTGTGCCGTAGTTTCTCTACGCCCCTTGCTTAAGCAAAAACGACAAAAGGTAACGTTGGTATCGCTCGGAGGCGGGGAGTCCCGTCCGCCCTGGCGGGCACGAGACCTTGCCACCGTGGGCCGCAACCGAGATTCGCAGACAGGTGCGCCGCATGTCTTTGTCGTGGAAGAGGGCAGGGGTCAGCGCGGCACGGGCCAGGTGCCGGCGAGGCGGTCTTGCAGCCCGCGCCCTGGGAGGGCCACAGACAGCACGGCCAGCAGGCCGACAAGCCCGAGGCCCAGCCAAGGCGCCCAGGCCAGATGCTTGATGATCCCCAGAATCGACAGGAACAATGGCACGGACAACGGACACCACGCCACAATCCCCCGCCACAGCAGGCGGAGCCGGGAGGCTCGCGCGCCTAGGAGGATACGCAGTTCCATCACACCGGGATTGCTCTGGACGAACTGACGCGCGGAGACCATCCCGAAGAGGCCAAGCGCTGACGCCAGCACCGCAAAGACGATGCAACCGCCTGCGACGGCGGCTCGCCGCAATCGCGAAACCGCTGCTACGCGGTTCAAAAGCGGCTTGAGCGCGGCGGTTACCGCATCGGCGCTAACCAACCGCGGCAGGCTCTTCAGGAAGGCGCGCGTGTGCAGCGGCGTCGTCACATCCCCGGTCACTTTGGCCAAAGTCCCCGCGCTGCCCATCAAAGCCGTGGTGCCGACAGCAGCCAGAAATGAGCTGCACCGTTGAATGGCTCGATCGCTCCCTGGGGCGAGCGGTGGACAGGAGGCCGAGTTGACGGTTGGTAGTTGATCGTTGACGGCGGAGGGCAGGACGGGAGCGGGAAAGTCGAGCAGTTTGGCCCGCCCATCACCCGTGATCCAGACCCGGTCGATGGCGAGTTCGGGCAAAGTACCATCCTTCTCCGCCGAGCTGATTTCGCAAGCCAAGGCGTGAAGCCAAAAGCGCACCTCGTTCCACCGTTGCGGGGTCTTAGCCAGTTCCAAGAGGGATCGGCCAGCCAAGGCTTCAAATGCGTCCCAGTTGTCCTCGGCCGACCGTTTGCCGGTCAGCCATCGCAAGCGGCCAGCCCGGCTAAGACTGCGCAACCGGACGGGGATCGGCTCCGTGCCGGGGGGCACCGCGCGAATCCACACTTTGCGCAAGAGCCGCAGGTCATAGCCCAGGAGCCATTTCACGCCGGCAGATTCAGCGAGTGGTTGCAGCACATGATAGGGGCCGATCGTGGCGCCAGACTCAACGGCGGGCGGCGGCGTTTCGCTGGCCGGCAGTACAGCCGGCGATGCCAAGGCGGCCTTTGAAACTACCCGTGTCTTGGTGACAAGGTCCTGCACGGCGGCGAAACCGTTGCGCCGGCGCGCGGTGCAGAACAGCAGACCCATGATCCCGTAGCAGATCAACCCCATGAGAGTCCGCGTTAGCTGCGAGGCGCTCAAGTAAGCCTCATTGCTTCCGCAGACCAGCCAGAAGGGCAAGGTGGGCGACACGGCGTAAACCACCGCGCGGAGGAAAGCCCGCCCCGGCCCCGGTGGATTCCTGTCCGGCCCGACGACGCGCAAGCGGCACAGCGCCTTGCCCACGGCAGCCCCCCATAACCCCTCGAACAGCGCATAGTAGAGTCCCACCTCCACGAAGCATCCGAACACCCAAAACAACATCTTCGGGGCGCCCTGGTTTATAGACTGGTTCATAAACTGCACCTGCGATCCAAACGCCCACCAGAAGACAGGCATCCCCAACACGCCCAGGGTCAGCATGTCCAATACTCCGGCCAGGAAGCGCAGGCCCAGGGTCGCCGGCGTCGGCGCGGTCGATCCGAAAGGGGCCAGGACCTGCGCCAGTTCCGCGTGACTCTTGAACCGGTCGGCGGACTGCTTTTCCAGACAGCGCAGGATGGCGTGGGCCAAGCCTTGCGGAATCTCCGGGCGGAGTTTCCGCGGCGACGGCGGGCGCTGCTCCAACACGGTGGCCAAGAGCGCGACGACGGTCTGTGCCTCGAAGGGCGTGCGCCCGGTGAGCAAATAGAAGAGGGTGGCCCCGACGGCATACATGTCCGAGAGTGCGTTGAGTTCCTCGCCGCGCAACTGTTCCGGGGAACAGAACGCGGGGGTGCCGAGGAACGCGCCTGTGGCGGTGAGCGCCGGCTCCGTGCGGACGGTGGTGGAGATCGAAAGACCAAAGTCGCCGACTTTGACAGCGCCGTCTTCCCCCACGTAGCAGTTGGAGGGCTTTATGTCCCGGTGGAGAATGCCCATGCGCTGGGCCGCCTCCAAACCTTCAATGATCTGTAGCACACTGTCCACGGCCTCGCCGATTGGCAACTGGCCCCGGGCGCGCACGCGGTCCTGCAAGGTGCCGCCGGCAACCAGTTCCATGGCGATGACCGGTGTGCCGCCGATCTCCTCGGTCCCGAAGACATAGACGCTGTTGGGATGGTTGATCGACGCAGCCAAGCGCCCCTCACGGAAGAATCGCTCGCGCGCGTCCGGCGAATCGAGAGTATGGTTCAGGACCTTGAGCGCCACCCGGCGGCCGCTATCCAGGTCCTGGGCTTCATAGACGGCTCCCATGGCGCCCGCGCCGAGGGCGCGGAGGATGGCGTAATGGCCAAATTGATCGCCCGGCTCCGGCAAACCGCCGGACTCGGCCCTCGTCCCGGGCGGCATCACCGTGCCCGCGGGGCCCGGGCCGGGTTGAGTCTCCATGGCGAGCTTGAGGAGGCATTTCGGGCAGAGGTCGAGCGGCGCGCTGCGGGCCAACTCAGCGCCGCAGCCCACGCATTTGCGCCTCGCGGAGGACGTATCTTCAACGGTAGCCATGACGTTCTACCCCTTCTTAAGCAGGGCTCGGGAAAAGTAACACGGCCGCCCGGGCATCCAAAATCCAGAAGTTGAAGGCGCGAAGGACCCGCTTAGGGCCCAAACGCCGAAAACAGGTGCCTGATTTCTTCCTCGATTTGCTCGGGATCGGAGAGGGTGTGCGCGATTTCCGCGCACAGGATTTGGCGGTAACGGGCACGCAACCGGTGGACGGCCATCTTCACGGCGGGTTCCGTGAGGTTCAGCCGGGCGGCGATCTGCGCATAAGGCAAGGCCGACTCTTCCCGGGCCAGGCAGCTTGGCAGATACTCGAGTAACTTCGCCCGGCCGGAGGCCACATACTCCTCGTGCAACTGGGCGGTGGCCCGCTCCAGCAGGGTCCTGGCCCATTGCCGGTCGAAGAGCACGTCCGGCGGGACGTTCTGCGCCGGCTCCGCGGCAAAGCGCGACTCGGCGAGTTCCTCGTCGATGGGCACCACCGGCGCAAAGCCGCCTCGTTTCTGGGCGTGTTCACGGTCCCATTCGTTGGCCAGGAAACGCTTGACCGCCACCAGCAGAAACGTGCGGAACCTGCCTTTCTCGCGCGCCGCGGCCTGGAGGTAGTCCTTTTGCAACAGCCGCGCGAAGAACCCCTGCGTCAGGTCCTGCGCATCCTGCGGCGGATGGCCCTGCCGCCGCACGAACGCGTAAAGCGGATACCAGTAGCTGCGGCAGAGCGCTTCGAGCGCCGCGGCGGATTGCGGCGACTCCTTGTCGCGCGCCGACAGCACGACCGACCACCGAGTGGTAACGAACCGGGCGTCCGAAGCGGACGGGGGCGTTGTGCTGGCCGGACTCATTACAGTCGGCGAAATTCTGCCTCATGCGACATGTTTGTGTTCTTTCGACAGAACCTGATTCTGAACCAAGGGTATATCGCTGGCCGGACCAGCGCGACCCCGTTGCGGCACATGTCGGCCACCCGTGTGCCCCTCTTCCTTCCCCCGGCGGTTGGCTCCACGAACGGCCCAATCATCGGCGGCTCAAACAGGTTCTCGAACATCTTGGCAATCTTATCGCAACCGGTCCCTCTTTGCCAGATTAACCGGATTCCTGACATCTTGTTGGACGACTTCGTGGCTGGGTGGGGAGTGTGCGGGGGCGGGGTATGCAGGCGTGGGCGCCTCTTGGACTGGCGGCAAATGTCTCCAATCGGAGGCATTTCAGGAGGGAGGTGCAACTCACCAGCGAGTCGAGCGGGTCAAGTCACACCTCGAATACACGGCATCCGAGGCCGACTCTCGTCGCCCATGTCTGCGCGGACGTGCCCGGTGGTCACCCTGGGCGACGCCGCCGCCGCCTGCAAGGCCGGTTTGGGCTGCCTGCGTGGCGCTCAGAGCCGCCGTAGCGTCGCGGATGGCCTTTGGCCGCGGGACACGACGGCCTAAAGTCTCCTTGCCTCGGTGAGGGTTTGGGGGATGGAGAAGAAAAGGCAAAATCCGATTGGAAGGCGCTTGAAAACGTGATGCAATGGTGAAAATCGGAATACTTTTTGAACATCCCACCTCGGAGAGCATGAGTCTTTTGGAAAGTGCGCCGCCGACCTTAATTTTTCGCCCAACGCAATTCCCTCGAAGAATTGGCAGGGGCTCCCCATGGACACCCACCGGCAAGTTCGTCGTGGTGAATTTTCCATTAAACACATTGTTTGGCACAGCCTACGGATTTAGGGCTGATTACGTCGTTTTCCCCGATGATTTCGATTCAGGAAATACTAATTATGACATTTTAATCACATTGGCGAGCCATCAAAAAGAGGCTTTGCAGGAGGAACTCAAAAAGCAATTCGGGCTGACGGCGCACGCTCAAACTCGTGACACGGATGTCCTGTTAATGAAAGTTGCCGATCCGGCTAAATTACAATTGTATAGAACAAAAGGCGGTGCGTATCGCTACTATGTAGAAAAAGGAAGTGGAAACAATCAGAAACTCATTTACAGAAATGCTGGACTTGCGGTCGTTGCCGATGGTGTGGAAGTTGGGAAACCAGTATTGGACCGAACCGGAAGCAAAGAGCATTACGACTTCAATTTTCAGGGGACGGAACGAAAGGGGCCTTCAATAGCTGCCATGGAGTCCGCGCTGGACATTTGGACCGGCCAACTTAACCAAGCAGGTCTCCAACTTGTGCCAGGCCGCGAGCCGCTCGAAATCCTCGTGGTCGAAATGGCCAAATGAATTGTTCCCTTTTCAAACGCGAGACAACACGACCTACATCGCCCGAATGTTACACAAGGGGATATGAGCAACGTGAGCCAGGAGCCTTATGCCGGGCTGACGAAAGAAGTTTTCGATGCAGCCGGTTGGCGTGCGTGGCCTGGCAGCCATATCGAGGTGACGGGCCCCTTACTTGGCTGCCGGATTAACCCCAGGCACACGGTGACCGGGTGGCAGTATCTTTAACTTCGTCGTGGACCTGGACTTAGATATTGACAGGCTATTGTCAAAAGAGGTAAGGTCCTCGCGTGAATAGCTCTGTAGCCGGAATCTGCCTGGTTCAACCTAGGCCTGAAACAAGCGCATTGGGGTCCGAAACTGGGCGCGGGCCGATTTTTCGCCGAACGGTAACTGACAAAGAGGCCTTGGACCCGCCTCACACTTACCAAACCCACTGCAAATCCCCTC
>Ga0181524_10000030_pt1 | contig 141234 bp, 121 predicted proteins | sample PEATcosm2014_Bin_34_FD_119761 | JGI IMG/M metagenome (GOLD analysis project Ga0181524, IMG submission 119761) | Peatland microbial communities from MTU Mesocosm Facility, Houghton, MI, USA - PEATcosm2014_Bin05_60_metaG | ecosystem: Environmental > Terrestrial > Soil > Wetlands > Peat | place... | reverse complement strand
TGCTGGTCACCGTGTAGGTCGTGGTGCAGGTCGGCTGGGTGGTCAGCACCGAGCTGTTATCCCCGTTCTGAAATCCGCTGTAACTGGGCGTGATGGTGGGAACCGCGGAGCCGTAGGTCACCGTGGGGCTGGACGCCGTGATGGTCAGCAAAGCGGGGTTGATTGTGATGGTCTGCTGCACCTGGGGGGCCGCTGCGTAGGCTCCATTGCCCGCTTGGTTGGCATCGATCACGATGCTGCCCGCGCCGGTAATGGTGAGGGTGCTGCCGTTGATGGTTCCCGGGCCGGAACTCACTGTGTAAGTGACCGCGAGACCGGAGCTTGCGGTTGCGGTCAGCGCGACCGGAGTTTGGCCATAGGTGTAGGGTCCTTGCTGGCTCCAGCTGATGGTCTGAGACTTAAGCCACGCGGTCGATTCCACCAGGTTATAGGCGTTGGGGCTGCCGAGTCCAGTAGCCAGATCATAGCCGGGCGCTGCCCCGTAAGCCGGCTGATACGATTGTGCCGCGGTTCCAACGCTGGTATTTGCTACCGCGATTGCACCGCTTCCGCCGCCGCCAGTCAGCGTGATCGGAGTCTCCGGCTGATAGCCCGAGCCAGCGGTAGTTATGGTAATTCCGCTGACGTAATTCGGCCCCTGGCCTTTGGTGGTGTTTGTGATGGAGACGTAGGCGGCGTCGTATATCGTCGCCGGGCCGAACTCCGTGATGAAATTGCCTGCCGCGCCTGCGGCCTTGGCTGTGAGCGTGACCGTGCTGCCCGTCCTGCTTTCCGATGCAAGTGAGCACGCGGTCCCTATCGCTGACGCCAGGTTCGTTGCCATGGCCGTCGTGGACGCTCCACTCAGCGTATAGGGTCCACATGTAGTCGTCCCGGCGGGATTCGTCAAGATTATGGTATCTCCTACTCCGGAGGTGCTATTCATCGCGACCGTCCAGACGGCGGTGGTAGTGCCGGCGTTGGTCGTTGCCGTGCATTTCGCCTGAGTACCGCCCGCCCAAAGGGTGGTCCCCGTCGGCGATTTGTACGGTGCGGCGTTGGTCGGCGCGGCGATGGTGCAGGTAGGCGCAGTGGTATAACCCGAGCCCCCGAAGATCACCGTGGCGGCGGTGACATTGTCCGTGCTATCCACGCCATGGGTGCTGCTTGGCAGGTAGCAATGGGCTCTTTCCGTGGTACCGATGTACTCGCACGCCACATCGATGTCGCCCTGGGTTATGTCATTGAAGACGCAGTTGCTGGCCGGACCGCCGGTTCCGCTGGAGTTGCACGAAGAGCCCGCGAAGGTCCCGCCCTGCGTGCCGTACTCGGCTTGCGCAATCTGGTAATAGACGGGATTGGGGTTGCCCCAGGTTTCGCCGGTCTTCTGATTCACCAGCGCCTGAATGGCCGCCATGGTGGGAGCGGAAACCGAGGTTCCGCCAAACCCCGACCAGGTGTTCGGAGCGCCGGTGCAGTTTGCTGTCGACCCTTCCGAGGTGTAGGCCGGGTCGGTCCAGCAAATGACTTCATAGTGCCCCCAAACTCCGTTGGCGGCAAACATCGAAACGTCGGGAATATCGCGCACGCCGTCGGCGGGCACTCCATAGACGGACTGCCAGGAGGGCTTGGCATACCCCTGGCACTCTGGGTCCGATATGCCGCTGCCCTGATTCGTGCCGCCGGCGCCGGTAGCGCAATTGCTCGCGCCCCCGCCGGCGGCGCCCGTACTCAAATACGTGGTATCGGTGTCAAAAGTCGCGTTGTTGCAAGCTGCCGGACTGCCACCATAAGGCGTGAAACTGCTGGTGAGAACTTCGGAGATCAAAGCGCTGGCGCAGGCGTCGTTCCAGGGAATCTCCGGAATATAGCTCTTGGCGGAACCGTAGCCCGAGGTGTTCGTCGAGTTCCAGTAGGTGCTGAATGAAGCTCCGGCTTTCTTGACGTTGTAGGTGTCCTCGAAATCGGTCCCGCCCACGGATACGTTGTAGGGCGTTTCGCCCCATCCGGTAACCCCCAGGCTGGTTTGGTTATAGTATTTGCCATTGGTGGAGGAATAAGCGACGGAGCAACTGGACGGTCCTTCATCGCCCGAGGAAGCGAAAACCGAGTAGCCTTCGGCGGCCGCCTGCTGATAGGTGTTGTAGAAGAGCGCATTCCCCCCGTTACCGTTATAGGCTTCACATACGCCGTAGCTGACGCTGATGACCCCACCCCCAGTGGGGGCGGGGTTGTTGGCGTTAATCAGGTTCAGCATGGCGATCTGGCCGCCGAAGGTTACGGTACCCGACAGGCAGGAGATCAGATTGATGGCGGCGTTGGGCGCGACCGAGGTGGCTACTTCCACGTCAAGAGCCGCTTCGCCGTCGTCCGCGTTGGTACCGGGATCTGTGCAGCTGCCGGGATGCGACTCTGTGAAACTCCCTGAAGGGTAGGCTGAGGCCAAGCCGAAAGTCGACCGGTAGGTGTTCCAGTCGCTGGATGAGCCGGTGGCGTTATAGACATCGGTGTCTTCGACCAGGTAGATCGTCTGGCCTTGCCCCGAGATGCCGGCCGAGTAAAGCGGATTCAGGTTGTAGATGGTCTGGGTGTCCTGCGGCGTGATGAAGTAGCAGGTGCCACCGGGCTGGGTTAGCATAGGGGAAGCGTCGGAGCAACCGGCAACGGTATACTGTCTGGCTGACTTCATCATGGGGTGGGGTTTGATGTCGTTCAGCGAGGCAAAGCCCTTGACCACCGGCGCAAACGCTTCCGGAATCCGCGGGTCACTCATGTTGGCGATGTGCGCCTCGCCGTTGACGTCAAGCTGGTGGATCGAAGTGTGGAAGGTGTCCTGAAGTTGACCCGCCGTGCCTGAGATGTCGATCAGCATCCGGTTGGTGTAAACCTTGTTGACGCGAAAACCGTGCGACTCGAGCCAGCTGGTGAGCTTGTCGATATCTTCCTGCGCCACCCCGAACTGCTCCCCAAATTCGGCGGCGGTAAGCCAATGGTGGTAATTGGGGGAGGTTCTGTCGTTCTGTTCGTCCATCAGCTGATTAAGCGCCTGCTCCTGCTCGGGAGAGCGCTGGAGCACGAGTTGCATGTGATCGATGTCGAAGCTGTCCACGACCGGGCCGAGATCGTTCTGCGCGTTGGCGACGGGGATTACGTGGCCCTTGAGCGTTATAGTTTTGGTTTCTTCTATCGCCTGGGTGATACGGGGAGGCACAGAGGACTGCGCCACGGCGCCGAGGGTGGCAAAACTGGCCAGTGCGAAGAGCGCCGACAGCTTACAGAGATGTTTCTTGTGGGTCATAATTCCTCCCCAAAGTGTTGAATCTGAAGCCAGATACACCGGCGATGAGATCATTGTCAGTCTGGCGCCAGGAAGAGCGCCGCCGGGATAGACTTGAATAAAACACACAAAGCCTCATGGCGGAGAGTGCTAAAGCCGCATGTAAGGGGAGTACAACAACTTTATATGCGATCCGGCTACCTGTCAAGAAGGTATCAAGAGTGGTTTTCCCCATGAAATGTTCACCATAAATACCACCATCATTCCTTGGCTTCCGCAGCACGCCTCCAGGCGCAAAAAGACAATATCCCCCGTGTTTTCAGATATATATTTATTGCTTATTGGATATCTTGGGATGTCCTGAAACAGGTGGATGGTGGGCAGTGAGGGACTCGAACCCCCGACTTCCTGCTTGTAAGGCAGGCGCTCTAACCAACTGAGCTAACCGCCCACGCGGAGTGGTAAAGACCATTGCGGCCTGCTCTCATCATAGCAGCGCGCTTGCTTTCCGGCAGCGGCGCTTCCCCGCGAGCGCGGCTCAGTAGTGGCGAAGCCGATGTGAATGAACCCTTTGAATGAACCCTTATTGATACACTCACCCCGTGGACCGTCTCATCCTCAATGCCGATGACTTCGGGCTGACCGCCGGGGTCAACCGCGCCATCGCCGAGTTGCACCGGGCCGGAGTGCTGACCAGCGCCTCGCTGATGGCCAGGGCCGCGGCCACGGATGAGGCGATTGAGCTGGCTCTTGCGACACCTTCGCTGGGATTGGGCTGCCACGTGGTTCTGGTGGACGGCGAGCCGGTGCTACACGCGCAGAAGCTTCCCACACTTGTGGACCAGCGGACGAGCCGCTTCCATCCGACAGTGAGCGCGTTCCTTAAATTATTACTCACCGGGCGCATCCATTCCACCGAGATCGAGGCGGAAACCGCGGCGCAGATTGCGTTGCTGCAAGAACGCGGACTGCGGCTGACCCACATCGACACGCACAAGCACGCGCATATGTTTCCTGGCGTGCTCAGGCCTGTGTTGCACGCGGCCAAAGCCGCGGGAATTCGCGCGGTGCGCAATCCCTTCGAGCCGGCATGGAGCCGGCGCGCCACCCACGGAGCGCCGTGGTTGCGTCAGGCGCAGGTGTGGCTGCTGCGGCTGCTGGAGCCTGCTTTCCGGCGCATTGTGGCGGAAGAGGGCTTCACGACAACGGACGGCGCGCTTGGAGTTCTGGCGACGGGCACCCTTGATTCGACAACACTTAGCTCCCTGTTCCGGAATCTGCCCGAAGGAACGTGGGAGCTGGTGACGCATCCCGGCTACAATGACCGGGATCTGGCTCAGGTTCGCACACGCTTGCGGGACTCGCGGGAGATTGAGCTGCAGGCGCTTCTGTCCATTGCGCTGGAGGACGGCCCAGAACGAGTGAGCTTTGCTGAGCTGATGGCGGAGTGACTGCGGAAGTGGCGATTTTCCGCACAAACGGCATCGAACACGACCTCATCCGCGTCTCAAGATCAGAAGTCATTTTTCTGAGAAGATGGAAGCGTGGAGGCACATTGGATATCTCTCTGTTGTGGCATATTCTGCTGTATGGCTGGACGGCCTCGGAGATTATTCTTGCTGTGGCCACGCGCACCCGCAAAAAAGGTGGAAGGGTGCGGGACAGAGGGTCGATGCTGTTGATGTGGGCAGTCATCGTCTCCGCGATTACCGCAGCAGAGTTCATTAGCCACATGACCCCGGCTATGATGATGGGCGGAGCGCACTGGTTGAAGCTCGCCGCGGTGATTGTGCTGATCGCAGGAGTGATGGTTCGTTGGACGGCAATCCTCTCCCTGGGAAAGGCTTTTAGCGTTAACGTGGCAATACGACCTACGCAGACAATCTATCGATCCGGGCTGTATCGCTACCTCCGTCACCCGTCTTACTCGGGCTTGCTGATCGTGTTTGTGGCCATTGCGCTGTACGAGCGGAATTGGCTGGCAGCCGCGGTGGTGCTGCTGCCCACGATCGCCGCCGTGCTCTATAGAATTCATGTTGAGGAAGAAGCCCTGCGGGAGGCCTTTGGCGCGGAATATGCTGAGTACAGCCGACAAACGAAGCGGCTGATCCCCGGCATTTACTAAGGTCTTTTAGTAGAATTGAGAACCTTAGCAGCTTCAAGCCGCATCTATCTCCAAGGATCTCTATCCACAAGCAAAGAGAAGGGTTTATGCGCATTGGTATTACGTGTTATCCCACCTACGGCGGCTCGGGCGTGGTGGCCACGGAGTTGGGCATCGAGCTGGCGGCGCGGGGCCACGAGGTGCATTTCATCTCGTATTCGCAGCCGTTCCGGCTGAGCGGACGGGACAACGGCGTCTTCTATCATGAGGTTCCGGTCTCCAGCTACCCGCTTTTCGAGTTCCCGCCCTACGACCTGGCGCTGGCCTCGCGGATGGCGGAAGTTGCTGAATATTATGAACTTGATTTGCTGCACGTGCACTACGCTATCCCCCACTCGGTGAGCGCGCTGCTGGCGCGGCAGATGCTGGCTGCGCGGGGGCGGCGGCTGCCCTTTGTGACCACGCTGCACGGCACGGATATTACCCTCGTAGGCCTGGACCGCTGCTACCTGCCCATCACCCGTTACGCCATCCAGGAGAGCGACGGGGTCACCTCTATCTCCAACTATCTAAAGGAGGAAACGGTCAAGCACTTCGGCATCACGCGGCCCATCGAGGTGGTTTCGAACTTTGTGAACTGCGACGAGTATGTGCCCATCAAGGATGAGGCGGCGCGGGCAGAGGCGCGCAGGAAGCTGGCCGCGCCGGAGGAGGCGATCCTGATGCATCTCTCTAATTTCAGGCCGGTTAAGCGGGTGGTGGACGTGGTGAAGGTTTTTGCGCTGGTGGCGCGGGAGCTTCCGGCACAACTATTTATGGTGGGCGACGGGCCGGAGCGGTCGGCGGCGGAATGGCTGGCGCATGACCTGCATATCAATGAAAAGGTTCACTTTATGGGCAAGCAGGAGCGGGTGAACGAGTTGCTGCCGCTGGCCGATCTGATGGTGATGCCCAGCGAGCTGGAGTCCTTTGGGCTGGCGGCTCTGGAGGCCATGGCGTGCAAGGTTCCATCGATTGCAACGCGCGTGGGCGGGGTGACGGAGCTGATCGACGACGGGGTGACGGGGTTGCTGTATCCCGTTGGAAATGTGGAAGATATGGCTGCCGGAGCGGTGAGCCTGCTGAAGGACAGGACACGGCTCGAGTCCATGCGCGAGGCAGGGCGGGCGATGGCGCGGAAACGCTTCTGCTCCTCGCTGGTGGTGCCGCACTACGTGCGGTATTACGAGCAGGTGCTGGGGCATGCGGGGTGAAAAAACGCGTACCTGACGAGTGCCGAAATGATCGATATGCGTACTTGCGCGTACACTTTTGGGGCAAAATATGCGTCATTGCGCGTAATTTCGAGGATTTTTGCGCGTAATTGCGCGTAATTGAGGGCATATGAATGCGTGGTTGCGCGTAGTCGCGGACATTTTATTGTGTAGTTTCGATTGGTGAGCGATTTCAGAGAGCCGGCGGGTGGGACCAGGGAAAATGAGCTGGGTGAAATCCAGTACGCATACGCCTGAGTGAGCGGGGAACGCGCATCGCACATTCCCCGCTTTAAGACTATCCCGCCTGACTGTTGCTAGAACGGCAGCACCAGCAAGCCGGTTTCGAGGAGTTTTTCCGTCAGCCGGTCCAGGGCTGCGGGAAATTTGTAGGAGATGGCGCGAACACTCATCCCCAACATAATGGCTGTTTCGGTCTGAGTGTACTCCTGGAGCACGATGCGGCTGAGCATCATGCGGTCAAGAGAACCAAGCTGGTTGAGGCATCTTTCCACATCGAGGACGAAGATGATGGCATCTTCGAAGGTGCGAATCGGACGGCTGGAGCACCATCCCCGGGCGATGGGATCGCCCAGGATGTTGGGCGCCCTGCCCACCTGCATGGAAGCATAGAGGAAACGCCGCAGCAGGCTTTCCGTGTGCTTGCGGTAGAAGCCCAGGCTGACTACCGGCCCGGCGGCCGGCGCTTTTACAGCCGGCTTTACGACCGGCTCCGCCGCCGGCCTTTGTTTCCACGACCTCCGCTCTTCGTATCCTGCGTTCTGTGGACTGCAACCTTCCCAAACTACCGGCAACTGAAGGGCGGCGCTCATAGAGCACCTCCGGTTGCTTCCGCTATGGCCCAAACCCTGACCAGCGTTTTACGCCCGGGCCGTCCGCGCCGTCTGCGGCTTTCCGGGGTTGGAAAGTCTTTGAATTTGGTTTCACATTCCCTGCAGTACACGCTCACTTGAGTCTGGGCGCGGTACCAAAGACAGCCGCACCCTTCGCAAATTTTCAATTGCACGCGCAAATCCATGACCAATTCTCCATATTCCCGTTCTCTCCCGACGGTTTTGATTTAACATCTTGTTTCCGCGGGGCAGGAAAAGCCGGGCATAGCTCCTCAGGGTTCTTGCGCCCTGATGGGGGATAGCCGCCCGGATTTTCTTTTTATTTGTCATGCTTATGGCGCGCAGAGTCTGGAATTTCAGTAGCTGGCTGCCCCTAAACGCCTCTGTGCAGCGCATTTGAGGGTGGGGGGGAGAGAGCCGGAATAACACGAATTGCCCGGCAAATGTTCATAAGCCGCTGAAGGGGACAACAAATCGTCCGATTCAGCCTGACGGCAGTGAAGAGTTTCTCCATAGATTCCCACAGGCCAGCCTGGATTAAGTAAAGCTAATTTAGAGAGAAGGCACTCTTACGTCAATCTTTCCCCACGATTTTCTGCTTCGCGCTTTCTTATTTTTTGTGAAGCGCTCACAATGAAGGCCAATCAGCCATTTGGTTTTGCCAGTAGAAAATGAAGAATTCTCCTCTGTATTGCTGGTGGCGGAATTTCCACAGATGAACTTTACGCAGATGCACGAGCGGCTCCGCCTGGAACTGCTGCGGAGGATACAGCGGGGGACGGTAAGCGTCTCATTGTTGGCGCGCCAGACAGGGTTTGGTCAATCGCATCTATCGAATTTTCTGCACAATAGGCGCCAACTCTCGCTGGAAGCGATGGACAGAATCCTGGCGGCGCAGCACCTGACAGCCAGCGATCTTCTGCCGGCGATCCCCCAGAGAGAGGCATTGCCGGAAGGCGTTGAGAGCAGCGCGGTTCCGGTGGTCAGCCATGCGGCAGCGTTGTTTGAGCCGTTCATCCGTCCCTCGGCCGCGCAATCCATTTTGCACCTGCCGTCCGGGCTGTTGCAGACGCTGCGGGCACGGGTAACGAACCCGCGCCGCGCCTGGCAGCGATATGTAGCGGTGCGCATATCTTCCGTAGACGCCATAGCGATGGATCCACTGGTTCTGCCGGAGGCCATCACGCTGATCGACCGACATTACAACTCGCTGATACCCTACCGTCCGAACCGGCCTAATCTGTACGCGGTGCGCCACGGTGCCCACCTGACGCTGCGGTATGTGGATTATGTGGCCAACCGGCTGGTGCTGCGGCCGCACAACATCGCGTTTCCCGTTGATCTTCTGGAGGTAAACCCCGACGAGCCGCCCAGCGAACTGATAGCCGGGCGCATTGCGCTGATTCTGAACGAGCCGTGAGGCGCCGGAGGAACGAACCGCCTGAAAATTGCCAGGGAGTAAAGGTTTCTCTCATTTCTCGTGAGACAGATGAATTTCCCGGAACAATTGAGACGTGGGCTGCGTAGATGAGATTGGCGCTACTGAAATGGATCACCGTCGCGCCGGTAATTGTAAAGGAGAATCCCATGCGTTTGATCGTCAGCGTTGCCGGCTTGGCTACAATGCTTTGTCTCGCGGTTCCTGGTGGTTTTGCCAAGACGCCCCCGGCCACCAAATGCGGCTTGGGCACGATCGTGATCGTCTTCAAGGATGGCCACCGGCAGAACTTCAATCTCTGCGATATTGAGCGGGTCGAGTTTCCCGTGGCCTCAGCCGCGGCCGGTGAGACCGCCCCCATGAACACCCATTTGCCCTCACGAGGCCATTTTCTGGGAAAATGGGAGGTTGGCGATGGCACGGGAAACAACTTCTTCATCACGCTTGAGGAGAATGGCAATGCGAAGAAGTCGCTCGGCGGCACACGCGGCAATTGGGTCTACGTAGATGGCGAGGCGCACATAATATGGGATGATGGCTGGAAGGATGCGATCCGCAAGGTCGGCTCCCATTACCAGAAGTCCGCCTACAGAGAGGGCAAATCCTTCACGGATACGCCCGACAACATCACCAGCGCCAACAACACTACTCCACATCCCATTTAGAGTCTTTCCAGACCGCTCAAATCTCGTGCCTATTGTCAGGATTGTCGAAGCGCGTGTAATCTGTTGGGCCGCGGAATCCTGTCTTCGTCTTGCCTCTACAAGCCGTTTTACGAATGCATTTTCGACGTAAATCCGCCGTAGGTCAGGTAGATGCCGATCAAGAGCGACGGAGTCATGCACAGGTAGAAAATCAGAGGATTGTGGAATGCTGTCAGGAGGCATTCCGCCCCGCCCAGGGGCGCCAGGTACAGGAAATACAGGCTCTTGATCAGCGCCATCCAGCCGACGAGCGTAACAACCACAGGAAGCGCGCCACCCGACCAGATATTGTGGGCGAGGACCATAGCCAGCCCAACACCCAGCGTGACAATACCCAGAACCATAATCAAAGACGGGTTGTGAAGAATTCCTGCTATTGAATCCAGACTTGCTTGCCGGTGAATGACCGCGGCTGGCACGAACAGAAGGCAGTACAGGCCGATCAGCCTGCTCAGAAAGATGGTACGTGACGACATGTGTCCTCCCTGCGAGCCGAAGCGTTGCATGCCGGGAAAGAGTTACCGCAAACGCGGGAATACTGTCCCGGCCGGCCCGCGAACATAGTTATACACCCCGGATAGATTCCCCGTGCGTTAAAGTGTTGTTAACGCGGGCCGATAACGGCTTGAAGGCGAAGGACAAACCACTGGAGGCTGCACCGCTATCCCATGGGGGGACTTCCAGCGCAACGAAACACTCTGCTGTACACTGGTGTCGTTATGAGTTGCATTTTTTGCAAAATCGTTGACGGAAGCATACCCTCTACCGCGGTCTACGAGGACGAGCTTTGCTACGCCTTCGCCGACCTCCACCCGCAGGCGCCGGTGCATGTGCTGGTGGCGCCGCGAGAGCACATCACCTCAATGGACGACACCGATAAAGCGGATGGCGCGCTGCTCGGGCACCTGCTGTGGGCTGCCTCCGAAGTGGCTCGCGAGAAGGGCCTGGAAAAGGGCTATCGCCTGGTGGTCAACACCGGCCCGGACGGCGGACAGACTGTCGAGCATCTCCACGTGCACCTTCTGGGCGGACGCCCGCTCACGTGGCCTCCGGGGTAAGGGCAGGAACTAAGGGACCAGGGACTAAGGGACTAGGGACTAAGGGACTAGGGAATAGGGAAGCGCCGAAATAACAGCAGAATGTGTCTGAAAAAAAGCATGGTTGCCCTGCCAATCCGATGGTAGTCTGCTATCTATGATGCTACCCTTCACCGTCTGGCTTCTCTTTGCCACGAGCCATGTAACACTACCGCAGCGGAGCATTGACCGCTGTGCACAGGACGGAGCCTACTTTTACGCCATGAGCAATGATCCTGGCCAGCCTGTGCAAGTCGAGCGAGATGGAGTGTTAATCCGGATTGAGCACCCTGATTCCAAAAGCGCCGATGCTACAGTCAGTTTTTCGAAAGCGAACCGCGTCCTAGTTCAGAAGCATAAAAATTTCGAAGCTGCGCTGGGTTGGTTGGCGGTGTCACCGACCGGAGCGTTTGCTACAACATGGAAAGTGAATGCCTACAGCGCAGAAACGCAGCTTTTCCGCGTGACCTCCAACGGCGGGATCATAGAGGACACAGAGCTGATTAGACTAGCAGAAAATACATTTACCATAGACGCCAAAAGAATCTGCAAGACTCCTGGGGTGAATACGACGGCGATCAAGTGGATAGATGATGATCACCTGCTACTTGCGATTGATGCTTGGTCATCAGGCTTCTGCAATTCAAACTTTACGGAAGGTTTCATTCTTTCGCTGTCAAAGCGAGAAATCGCTAAGAAGCTGTCGGAACGGGAACTCATCAATTTGCCAGCCGTCTGCACCTGGAACCTTGTTCCGGTTAAGCCGCGTTGAAAATGTTGCCAATTACTCAACCTGCAACGCTACTCCCTCTATTCCCTACTCCCTATTCCCCTGTATTTTTCACGCCGGTTGCGGCGTGTACTCTTCTTCCTCTTCGATCCCGTAGCGGCGCAGCAGGTTGGGCAGGCTTTGAGAAAAAGCCGAGCGGGGCATGACCGTGTCGCAGCCGGCCTCGATGGCCCTGGCCTTGAGTTCGCCCTGCAGGTGGTTGAGAAAGCCGACGATGGAGGTTGCTTTCTTCAGTTTGGCCTTGAATTTGGGAATCAGCGTGATGGGTTTGGCGTTCAGATTGTTCAGGTCGAAGACCAGCAGCCGGGGACGCTCTGTATCCGGCAAATCGATCAGCCTGGCTACCGCATCCTTGTCGGCCCCCTTCACAAACTCCACTTTGATTCCCAGCTTGCGGGCGGTCTCCTGAATCTTAGCCAGGAAGAACATGTCCTCAATGAAGCAGAAGATGCGCGCAGGCGCGTCTTCGCGGAGAGCAACCACGGGCTGAGGCTCGTAGACGTCGGGGTAATAGCTGCCGTTGAAGCCGTTGCCCGCAGTGGGGATGGTAGAGGGTGGGCCGTCGGCTACGTTACCGTTCACCAGGCGGTAGCTGTGGTCCATGGGGCCGACAAACTCCCTGGGCCCTTTTTGCTTGTTCTTGCGCTTGCCCTGGGGCGGGGAAGAAATGCTGTTGCCGGGCTGGGCCGCCGGCGCCGAGCTCTTCTGGAAGAACTTCTTCTTTTTCCGCCCCTGATGCATGCGCCCAGCCTGGTGCGCTCCCTGGTGGGCGTGGGCCGGCTTCTGCTTTGCGGGCGGCTGCTGAGTCTGCGCCGGAGGCTCCATCTGAGTCTGTTGCGCCTGCTGCGAGGAGACGGCACCTGCCTGGCGGCTCTTGTTTTTGCGGCGGCGGCGGCGGCGCCGATGCCCCTGCGTCTGCCCCTGGATGATCTCCGGAGCCGGCCCCGTTTCAGATTGGGGCTGCGTCAATTCAGTCGTCATGCGTTTGCTTCCTGTGGCATTGTTAGATGGTGTATTTCATTTACAGTTTCAGCCTGTAGAGTCTGCATTCCTGCCGCCTGATTCCAGGCGCGAAACGCGAGGTGAACGGCGAAACCCGCAGTTGACTCTCGAAAAAACTCTAAAGCCGTACTTCGGGCAATTGACCGTACTGCCAGACGCCGTGCACTTGCACAGGTGCCGGCTGATGATTCCGATCCGCAACCGTCCTGCTTTCAATCCAACTGCGAGAACCTGTCATAACCATTCCAGGAAGCATGGATCACTTTCCTGGGACCACGAGCCGGATCAGCCCCTGCAGCTCAATATGACTTCTGTAAAATGCTGTTTACTCGCCGCGCACACTAGAGCCTGAAAGAACTGCTCCATCCTGTTGACAGAAACGTGACGGCGCGGCCAGCGCCCTACCAGGTGTTTCCCTGCCTATGAAAATGATTGCCGCATGCAGACTGCCATCCAATGACCTGCCCAGCGAAGTTTCCTTGGTTGCGGCGAGCTTGCACTTCCCTTTCGGGTGGCTCGCGTCAGCCGCTTCATAGGCAACTTTCATACTACATGCAAGTGTTGAGGCTGGCAAGTGACTCCGGAGGCATTCTGACTGCCGGCCGCGGCGGCGCCCTTGGAGCGGAACCAGAGTAACTGTGTCCTTTTCAGCCTCGTGCAGGGTCGCCGCTCCCTGATGGTCGCGTCGACTTGAACGCTGTGGTTTCGGGATACATCAACTCTGGTTCCGCTGTAACCCGGCGCAAAAAGAAACCCCAAACATACGAAACGCCACTCTGAAACAGAGTGGCGTTCCACGTATAGCGCTGTCACTGGCCTCCCAGCTAAATAATTGGACGGCTGATTGTTTCGCCGCTCCTTCTTCAGACTTCCCGAGCCGGTTTCCTAAATTCTGGTCCGCTACGTTGGCGGATGCTCTTGCCGGGCGTCTGCATTACATTGGGCTGGTCAGTATTCATCCAGCGCCGTACATCACTGGCACTATTCATTATGCAATCCTGGTGCCATTCTTCATATTATTTAATTCCATTTAAATTCAACGACTTACTAATGCTATTGACCATTAAGATTCTCGATTCTGGAAGCTAATGCGGGGCTTTCTCCTAAAAACCATAGAGGGATGCTCACTTCTGGCAGTGGAGACAATAATGCGTCCCCCGTCCGGTCACCAGGATGCGGCGAATTGGCGTCAGGCATCGGCGGCATGGAAGCCCGGTGCGCAGGTAAACGCAGTGTTCCAGTTGGAAGAAGCCACGCACGCCTTCGGCGTCTACGTAATCGCTTACCGATGAGCCGCCCAGCCGGATGGCGTGCTCGAGCACCTGGACAAGAGCCTTTCGCAGCCTATCCAGCTCTGCCCTGGTTAAGCGCCCAGCCGGGCGGCGCGGCCGGATGCCAGCATGAAACAGGCTCTCGTCGGCGTAGATATTGCCCACGCCGGAGAGCAGCTTCTGATTGAGCAATGCCGCCTTGATAGCCAGTTTGCGGCCGCGGAAAAGCCGGACAAACTCTTCCGCCGTTACCGTCAGGGGGTCGAATCCGGAAGCGCGAAAACCGGGACAACAGCTCAGGTCGCGATACTCCAGACGCCCAAAGCGCCGCGGATCGACAAAGCGCAGCTCGCGGCCACTGGCCATGAACAACCGCGCATGGGTGTGAGGGGCAAGCGGGGCCTCCGGGGCGGTGACCAGCAATCTGCCTGTCATGCCGAGATGGACAATCCATTGGGCGGCTGCTCGGTCTTCGCGCTCATCCAAAGGTCTGCCGGCGGCTGGACCCAGCTCGCAGACGATGTGCTTTCCGGCGCGATGGACAGCCAGAATCGCGCATCCCTGCAGCCCTTTGGCCTGGCGCGCAGCAGGCACCTTGAAAGGCTGTGGATAGCGGCTGAACCAGAGATCGACGATGCGGTCGCCGCGCAGGCGCTCGTTCACACCACGGGCGATGGTTTCGACCTCAGGCAGTTCGGGCATCGATTCATTGTAAGGGGGCACGGCTGCCGGCAAGAAAATGCCGTCCCGCGCAGTTACTTGCGCACGCCGGGTAGGCGAATGCGGCTGGCCTCAAAACTGACGATCTTCCACTGGCCCTGTGCGTTGCGCACATAAACCCGCGTGTAGCGAAAGTCTCCGATAGCCTCTCCTTCGGCGTTGACGCCGGTCACATGGCAAAGGAGGTGACCAATGCCGTGGATCCGTAGAAGCGCACCTTGGTGTCAGAAAGTTCGAGGTTCGTGATATGCCTTCGCGGGCTGCGCAGCCAGGTCAGGGCCTCTTCTTTGGTTTGCAGCATTCCGTTGGGGGTGATGCCGATATAGTCGTCGGCCAGCAGGCCGTTCATGGCGGAGACATCCCCTGTCAGCACGGCCTTCCGCCACGCCTCTTCCATTTGGTCGATATCGCGCCGGCCTTCGTGCTTCTCTCCCCGGGGCAATCCGGGATGCTGCGGTACGCCAGCATGTTGCTGCAAGGCACAAAGCGCCAGCGGGTAAGCGGCCAACGCCAGAAGAAAAACCAGAGCGTACAGCCTCCGGTTGAGGATGAGCCTAACGGGGTTGCGCGTGGCTGTATGCATATTCGTACGGATATTAGTCCCGAAAGGCCGCGGCGGTCAATCGATTTTCAGCAGGAAGTCCCTCTCAATTCAATCAATTCTCTGCAAATCGGGCCACATTCTCCAGATTCCCCGGCTGGACCGGACGGAAGCTCAGACCAGAGCCACGAGGTTCTCGACGCTGCGCTCCCGCATTTTCTGGAAGAGCCCTCCCACGGCGTAGTTTTTGAAGTGCTCCGACTCGCGATGCGCCCCCAGCGCCTTGGCATCCCGGTACTGCTCATAGATCAGCACCGTGTCCGGGTCGTCCTCTAACTGATGGGGAATGTAGCTGACGCATCCCGGCTCCTGACGCGAGGCCATGGCCAGCAGGCGGAGAGACTCGGCAACATCGGCCCGGTCTTCCGGAGCAAACTTCAACCGTACCGCAAAGCTGATCATGGGGAAATTGTATCGTGAAGCTCTTGCCACGGTCCGAAAGATCGGCTATGCCGGACTGTGAGGTTTTATAGTGGGATGCCGTGTAGCAAAACCGGGAATGGGTTACGATAAAAGAAGGGAGGCGAATATGGCGACATCAACTCTCGATTGGTCTCAATGCGACGCCGTGGAGAGCATCCCCGGCAAAGTCAGCGGCGCTTGGGTGTTCAAGGGAACCAGGACGCCCGTTTCGCTAGTCTTCGAAAATCTTCAGGATATGAGCGTTGACGAGCTGATTGACGAATATGGCGTGACGCGAGAACAGGTTCAAGCCGTTCTGCAATTCGCGGCGCATTCTCTCGAAAAAGAACCTACCTACGCGTAGATCGAGTCCGGAATGCTGATTCTCTTCGATAATGGTACCCCGCGCACTCTCGCCCGCTATCTGATCGACCGACACGCAGTCACAGAAGCCCGCGCCCGTGGGTGGCAGGAATTGGAAAACGGAATACTTCTGAACGAGGCCGAAGCCGCGGGGTTTGAAGTGCTGGTGACGACCGACAAAAATCTTAGCTATCAGCAGAACCTGGCGGACCGCAAGATTGCGGTTGTAGTACTTGGAAAAGGCCGCTGGACACTCATCAAGCCCTATGTGGCGCAGGTGGTCGCGGCAGTGAACGCGGCGACGCCGGGCAGCTTTGCCGAAGTGGATATTCCGTTCGAGTAAAGCCATTCGCCGGTTCACGAAATTCGATACAGCCACGTTTACGCGTGAATCTTCTCCAGAGCCGCGGCAAAATCCGGCAGAAGAATTGTCTGGTCCCGATCCGGTCCGGTCGATACCATTCCGATTTGGGCACCGCTTTCCCGTTCCTGAAATCGCAAATATTCTCTAGCCGCCAGGGGCAATTTGTCGAAGTCCCTGATTCCCTCGGTCGAGCAGCGCCATCCCTTCATTTTGGCGTAAACGGGCTTGATCTGCTCCAGGCCGTATACGTCGGCGGGAATCTCGTCGGTCACCTGGCCCTCGATCTGGTAGCCCACGCAGACGGGAATTTCCTCGAGTTCGTCGAGCACGTCCAGCTTGGTGATTACCAGCCACTCGGCGCCGTTGACCATGTTGGAGTAGCGCAGCAGCGGAATGTCAAGCCAGCCGCAGCGGCGCGACCGTCCGGTCACCGCGCCATATTCGTTACCACGCGCCCGCAGATGGTCGCCCACCGCATCGTGAATTTCCGTTGGCAGCGGCCCCTCGCCCACGCGCGTCACGTAGGCCTTGGTTACGCCGATCACCGTGCCGATCTTCGACGGTCCCACACCGGTTCCCGTCGCGGCACCGCCCGCCGTCGCCGAAGAGGAGGTGACGAATGGATAGGTACCGTGGTCGATGTCCAGCATGGTCCCCTGCGCGCCCTCGAACATCACGCTTCCGCCCTCGGCGAGGATTTTGTTCAGCAAGCGAGCTGTATCGGTGACAAACGGACGCACCTGCTCGGCGGCTGCGGCGTACTCCTCATACATCTGCTCCGAGTCCAGAGCAGCAATCTCGTTGCCGAAGAGCGCCCAGGCAATGGCGTTCTTCTCCTCGCAGGCCGCCTCGATGTGGACTTTGAGCAACTCCGGTCTCAGCAGGTCCACCACGCGCAACCCTCTGCGCCCCATCTTGTCCTCGTAGGCCGGCCCGATGCCCCTGCTGGTGGTGCCGATCTTCTTGCGTCCCGGCGCGCTTTCGGCGGCCAGCTCCATCATCCGGTGATAGGGCAGAATCACCTGCGCCCGATTCGACACAAATAGACGCTCATCGACGGTCACGCCCAACTCGCGCAGTTTGGCAATTTCTTTCAGGAAGGCGATGGGGTCCAGCACCACGCCGTTGCCGATGATACTCCGGCAGCCCGGCCGCAGCACTCCGCAGGGAATCAGTTGCAGCACGAACTTCTGATCGCCGATGATGACCGTGTGTCCGGCGTTGTGTCCGCCGCCATAGCGCGCCACCGCGGTGAAGCGTTCGCTGAGCACGTCCACGATCTTTCCCTTACCCTCGTCGCCCCACTGGGCGCCCAACACTACCGCCGTTTTTGCTCGCATATCTTCCCAATCCTGAAGCCTGACGTTGAAGTCTGTTTTTTGCTTGAGATGCCGCAGCCCGGCGGCCTGTTTGGGGTACGCACACAAAGACCGGGCTGCACAATGAAGGCGCGGCCCCTTCGGGCGCGCCAGTACTAATGATAAACCCTCAGCAGATTCGCCGCGAACATCTGTTAACCAACCGCCCCTCTCATTCGTTGTATCGGCAGAAGGCGCAAGTGAGCGCGCTTCACGCGAGAGGAAAATCAGATGAATCATCGAAATCGCATCCTGTCCTGGGTTCTTGGTTCGGTCGCTGTACCGGCCCTGTTGCTTGCCGCTCTAGCCGCCGCGCAAGTTCAGCCCGCCAAGCCTGTGGCACCCGCCAAGCCCGCTGTCCAGGCACAGCCATCCAATGCGACGGCGCCCACGGAGAAGGATCTCGCCACAACTCAGGTTGAGTTGATCAAGCTGCTGCGCCTCAGCCCCAAACTCACGACAGTGATCGAGCACGACCCTTCGCTGCTGGCCAACCAGGAATATGTGAGCAGAAACAACCCGCAGTTAGGGCAGTTTTTGGCCAGTCACCCGGAGATCGTTCGCAACCCGGAGTTCTACCTCTTTACGCATATGAATGACTCCGACATGACCCCAGACGAGGCGCTCGAGCGGGCGGTTTGGCCGGAAATGAACCGCCAAATGCGCGGACGACCGGCTACCGAGGAGTTCATAAGCGATCTCGCACCAGTGCTGGGCGTTGCGGTCTTCTTTGGCGCGCTCATCTGGCTGATACGCTCCTTCATGGAAAACCGCCGCTGGAACCGCATCTTCAAGCTGCAAAGCGAGGTGCATGGAAAGCTGATTGACAAGTTCAGCTCCAGCCAGGAACTGGCAGCCTATATGGAAACCGAAGCCGGCAGGCGCTTCCTTGAAGCTGCGCCGATCCCGGTGAACTTTGAGCAGGAGAAGCGCGTACCCAACGCATTGGCCCGCGTGCTCACCCCGCTGCAGATCGGCATCGTGCTGGTGCTGCTGGGTTTGGGCTGCTACCTTCTTCGTGCTGCCAGCACGGAGACGAATATTCCGATGCTGGTACTGGGAACACTCACGCTGATGCCCGGCCTGGGATTTATCATCTCCGCAGGCGTGACCTGGGTGCTGGCCGGCCGTCTCGGCCTGATGCCGGAGAAACCCAAAGCCCCCGCCGACTCACGGGAAGAGTAGTGAGCCGGAGGGCTGGCCATTCCGATGAAAGAGCCTTTGCCGATGCACAGGGAATCCGTTCTTCCGAACGTATTAGCCGGCGACGCGCCGCGGGTGGAAGATCCGCCCATGGATAGCGACGCGTTTGCCGGCTTCTACGAGCGATCGGCGCGGCCCCTGTGGGCTTACCTGGCGCGGGTCTCGGGGGATGGTGCACTGGCCGACGACCTGATGCAGGAGAGCTTCGTCCGCTTCCTCTGCGCGTCGCAGCCTGAAGAAGGCGAAGTCGCCGGCCGGCGCTATCTGTTTCGCATCGCCACCAACCTGCTGCGCGACCACTGGCGGCGCCGCCGGCAAGTGTCCATCGAGGAACTTCCCGAGGAGCTTTACGCCGTGAGCCCCAGCTCCACCTCAGCGGAGTTGCTTGGTCCGGCGCTGGCCCGGATGCGTCCCCGCGAGCGGCAACTGCTCTGGCTGGCTCACGCGGAGGGCTACACCCACCGGGAGATCGCCGAGGTCACCGGCCTGGCCTCGGCCAGCATTCGCCTTCTGCTCTTTCGCGCGAGGCGCAAGATTGCCAACCTGCTCCGCGAGCAGAGTTCAACCCCCCGGAGGCAGCCATGATAACAAGAGCTTGTGCCCATGAAAACGAAGTGGCAGAACTGCTGAGGCGCGGCCAGTGGCCGGCATCCTGCTCGCCCGAGCTGCACGCCCATGTGAGCGGCTGCCGCTCCTGCGGCGACCTGGTGCTGGTGACCGAAAACTTTCAGCGCGCGCGAGCCGAGGCAACCAGTACGGCCCGCATCAACACGCCCGGCGCACTTTGGTGGCGCGCGCAACTCCGCCGCCGCAACGCCGCTGTCGAGCGCATCAACAAACCGATTCTGGGCGCGCAGATCTTCGCTCTGGTCATCAATCTCTTCATTGTGGTGGCTTTTCTGGCGTACCAGGCGCGGCACGGCTTGGGATGGCTTTCCTGGCTGGAACAACTTCCCGAGGCGTACAAACTTCACATTGATCAGTTAGGTCAGTTCGCGCTTCTCAATCCCGGCTGGAGTCTCATGGTGCTGATTCCCGCCGTGGCCACGCTGGCGCTGCTCGGCGGCGTGGTGGTCTACCTGGCCTCGGAAAAGCCCTAATCCCCAACCGGACACGCCCTGTATTGCCTGTAGAACCTGAACTCCGGCGGTTCAGGCTCTCAGGTAACCGGTCTTTGTGGATCAGGATGCATCTGCTGCTTGCTTATCTTGCTCAATTCGATTAACGTGGTACGCATATCTCCAGGCAGGTGATTTCATGTCTTCTTTTTCTTTTCGTCCTCCTCTTGCGTTGTTGTGTGGCGTGGCATTGACGGGGATTTCCGCTCAGGTTGGTTTAGCCCAGCAACCCGTTGAACCGTGGAAGGCGCCTCACTTTTCCATCGACCCCAAGGCCCTCTATGAAGCCGCCTCGGCGGTGGCCGCGCCTGATGGCGCGAATGTGACCATATTGGCTGATGAGGACAGCTATACCTTCGATGGCGCGGGGCGCCTCGCTCATACGGGGCATGTTATTTACAAGGTGATCACCCAGAAGGGAGCGGAGGAATGGGACTCTCTTTCGGTGGAGTGGGAGCCCTGGCACGAGGCCCGGCCGGCGTTTCGCGTCCGGGTCATTGCGCCGGACTTCACGGTGCGCGAGCTCGATCCCAATACCATTACCGAGGCGCCCGCGCGCGGGGGTGATTACAAAATCTACAGCGACGGCAAGAGGCTGCGCGCGCCGTTTCCCGCCATCGCGCCCGGCGTGGTAGTGGAGGAAGAATACATCGAGAGCGAGACCGAGCCCTTCTTTACTGCAGGCCGGACCGGCGCGGCCTCATTCGGCAGAGAGCGAGTTCCGGTTGCGCATAGCAGAGCTGTCTTCGATGCGCCGGCCTCTCTCCCTCTGCATTTCAGTTACATGCTGCTGCCGGACCTGAAGCCGGCGCGGATCGAAGCCAACGGGCGCGTCACGCTCACCTATGAACTGGGGCCGTTGGAAGGCTATGAGCTTCGGGAACCAAATCTTCCCCCCGATGTGGCGCGATACCCTGAGATTCGTTACTCGACCGGAGCTTCGTGGCAGGCGATAGCGGCGGCATACGCGAAGATTGTGGACAGACACGCAGCAACGGCGGCTGTGCAGGCGGTTGTGGACAAGCTCATCTCCGGAAAGAACGCGGCTGCAGAGAAGGAAGCGGCGATTCTGGATTATCTCGACCGGGAGGTTCGCTATACAGGCATTGAGTTCGGCGAGGCCACGCTGGTTCCCCACGACCCGGCGGAAACCCTCAGCCACAAGTACGGCGACTGCAAGGACAAGGCAACGCTGCTGGTGACCATGCTGCGCGCGGCCCGGATTCCTGCCTACGTGGCGCTGCTCAACGCCGGCTCACGGATGGATATTCCCGCCGATATGCCGGGCATGGGAGTTTTCGATCACGCCATCGTTTATGTACCGGGGAATCCGGCGCATCAAGAGCCTGAGCTGTGGATCGACGCCACCGATCGATATGCCCGGCTGGGACAGTTGCCGGGGGACGATCAGGGCCGTCTGGCGTTGATAGCGCGGTCGGAGACCACGGCGCTGGTAAAGACGCCAGAGTCTACATCAAAGGACAACGTGGTGAGCGAGATCCGCGAATTCACATTGGGCGAGAATGGTCCGGCGACGGTGAAGGAGAAAAGCCAGCCCCAGGGAGTATTTGAGGCACGATACCGCGCCATCTTTGCCGACAAGCCCGATAAGGAGACCAGGGACAGCCTCACGAATTACGTGAAAAGTGAATACATTGCCGAAAAGCTGACGAACGTAGAACGCTCCGATCCAACCGACCTGTCGCGGCAGTTTGAACTTACGCTGACCTGCGAGAAGGCCAAGCGCGGCTATACCGGATTGGATAACGCAGTGGCGGCCATTCGCCTGGAATCGCTGTTTGGGCAGTTGCCCGGCGAGTTAAAGCGCAGGGACGACGCGGATGAAAAGAAGAAACAAGACGACAAACCCAAAAAGCCGCGCACCGCAGACTGGTGGCTGAGTGAGCCGTCGAGCACCGAGTGGAATTACAGAATAGTGCCGCCAGCCGGATTTGTATCCAAGGAACTACCCAAAGACACAACAATTTCCGTGGGTCCGGCCCTGCTGACCGAGAGTTTTTTCACGGAGAAGGACGGAGCAGTAGCCGCGCATTTGATCTTCGATACGGTCAAGCGGCGTTATACGGTGTCCGAGGCAACCGAATTGCGCAACAAAGTGGCGGAACTGCTGGAAGGCCCGGCGATATTTATCAATTTCGAGTCGCAGGGCGCAGCGCTTCTGCATGAAGGCAAGGTAGGCGAGGCGCTGGCCAGCTATCGCAATCTGATCGCGCTTCATCCCAATGAAGCGGTCCATCACCTGCAGCTGGCCAACGTGCTTTTAGAGGCGGGGATGGGCGAAGCGGCGCGCTCCGAGGCGCGGCTGGCCGTCAAGCTCGATCCCAACTCGGCGCTGGCCGAGAGGGTGCTGGCCTTCATCCTCAAATTCGACCTGGTAGGCCGCAATCTGCGCGCCGGAAGCGACCTGAATGGAGCGGCCGAGGCATTTCGCGCGGCCATCAAGCTGGACCCCGACGACCACGAATCACAAGCCAATCTGGCCATTCTGCTGGAGCACGACCCGGTGGGCCGGCGCTACGGCAGGCTATCGAAGATGAAGGAGGCCGTCGCCGAGTATCGCAAGATAGGCCAGGATAAGTTGACGGAACTGGGTATTGCAAACAACCTTGCTTTCGCTCTCTTTTACGCCGGCGATCCGGATGGAGCCATCCAGGCCGCGCAGACCCTCAATCCCCAGCCTGCCGCTCTGATTGCGGCCAGCGAGGCCGTGCTGCACGGCAGCAAAGCCGGATTGGCCGAGGCCAACAAGCGCTCCAGCGACGACGCGGCATTCAAAGAAACTGCGCGCTCCGCCGGCAGTATGCTGATGCGGATTCGCCTATACCCTCTGGCCGCCGATTTTCTGGAGGCCGGCGCCTCCGGGGACAGTGCCGCATGGGCCATGGGGCTGGCACACTCGCTGCGCGGAGCCCAGCGCCACGAGGATATAAACTTTGCCAACACTCCCACCGATCTGGTGAAGCACTACTTTCTGCTTACGCGCGATCCGGAACTGACCAAAGCTAAGATGTCCGCGATACTCAGCAGGAATGCTCGGGAAGTGATCGATCACTTAGATCCAGACGAACTGAAATCGACATTGGAAGTTGGCAAACGGTGGAACGAATGGCTGGCCCGCGACGATACCTCATTCGATGTCGAAATCGATATCGATATGCAGCAGGCCGACCCCAAGGGCGAGGGGAGCGATGCCGCCGGTTACTGGGAGAGGCTCGGAATTCCGCAAGTTTCGAACAACAAGAACTTTGTGGTAAAAGAGGATGGATTCTACAAACTTCTGGACACCGACGCATCCCCAAATTCGATCGCCTTGGAGATGCTGGACCGGATCAAGGCCGGGGATCTGAACGGAGCCAAGACGCTGCTTGACTGGCTCCGTGAGGACATACACATCGGGGGCGGCGACGATCCGCTGGGCGGACCCATCTTTCCCCGCTTCTGGACCAAGGGACAGGCCGCCGACGCGCGCAAGATGAAACTGGCCGCCGCGGCGATCCTGGTGGGCACCAAGCCCACCGCGGCAAAAGGTGTCGCTATCCTTGAAGAGGCGCTGAAGGATGCCTCAACCGACCGCGAAAAAACCAACATACAACTGGCCCTGGCGGCCGGATATTCGCAACTGGACAACTACGCCAGGCTGATGGAAGTCTCCTCGGCGCTGCTCAAGCAGTTTCCAGAGTCCTCGCGGGTCTTTTGGTGGAATTCCTGGGCTCTGGCGTGTCTGGGGCGGCACGACGAGGCGATGGCCCTCTCCGATGAAAGGCTGAAGTTGCTGGACGGCGACGAGGACGCGTTGCGGCGGAAGATGTATGTCGAATCTGACCGCGGCAACTATGCGGCTGCCCGCGGCTGGGCGCAAAAGCTGATCGATCAGGGCAAGGAAAACGCCAACCTCTTGAACTCTTCGGCGTGGTTCGCGCTGTTCACCGGCAAGGTGGAGCAGGCCGATATCGATATGTCGATCAAGTCGACACAGATGGCCAAGGACAACCCGTCCTTCCTGCACACCCTGGCCTGCCTCTACGCGGAAACCGGCAAGACCAAGGAGGCCCACGACCTGCTGCTGCGCGGCATGGACGAACTGAGGCTTGATGAGCCGAACGACGACTACTGGTATGCCTTTGGCCGCATCGCCGAGCAGTACGGTGAACGAGATATCGCCATTGCCGACTATCGCAAGCTGAAAAAGCCAAAGGAGATTTGGAACATCCCCGACTCCAGCTACTGGCTGGCGCAAACGCGGCTCAAGGTGCTGGGAGCGGATCAGGGGGCAGAGCACAAATAGGGCCGGTTTCTGAGGCCGGAATTTTGCCGCATCACGCTTTAGCGGCATGTGCGGCGCGCATTTTGGCTGCCTGCGCGGCCTCGGCTTCCCGGCTGTCGCGCACCGAAGCCGCCAGCCGCGGCTTCTTCATCTCTTTTATCACGCTGGAAATAATCTCTCGATCCATCTCCAGCCGGCTCTTCTTTTTCACGGCTACCCCCCATGAAATGCTGCGAGCGTCAGTGAATCTTCTAATCGTGCCCTGGCGCGTCCCCCATCTTCAGCGCCACCAGAACCTCCAGCAACGTAACTGAGTTGCGCACGCTTCCGGATAGAATCGTGAGCGCTTCCGCCAGGGGAGCATGTTGCACCGCCAGCACATCGAGGCTGTCGCTTACCTTGCGAAGGTTTTTGGCTTCCTGCAGAATTTCGTGGGCAGGCATGGACTACACAGCTTTCCGAGCGCCTGGAAGGAAGCCGGACCGGCCTTTATGAATGCCAGCTCCCAACTTCGCCATGTAAGCCTAACAACCTTCGTAGCCCCGTGTCTGTTCTGATTGGACCACTGCCATAGGGATATTCAAGCTGTGGTTCAGGAATTGCTGGACAGGGGTCACATTCTTATGTGGTTTTTGGTTGTACTTTACCCTGTTCCACCGCTTCGCCGGCCAAAATGAGCAGAATGCCCACAATCCACAAGAGGTGGCCGACGAGCGGAACCAGATGAGCATGGACAAAGAAGACCCATGTCCCGGCGATGAAGATCACGATGGCCAAGGCCACGATCCGGCGCGGCCAGCGAAACCTGGGAATGAGCAGAAAAATCAGATAGAGCAGCAATAGCGGGTTGATCCAGCCGCTGAGGATCGCCAGGCAATCTATGGAGCGCCAGAGCTCCCGGCTCACTGTATTCACCAGCGTGACCCAGGCACATTCGTATCCCTTAAAGCCATGGAGACTGTCGAACTCACGGCACGCGGGCAGGAAAAACGCCGACACATACATGCAAAACCCTACCAGCCGCGCGATTAGAACCGCGCGTGTTGCCATTGCATTGCTACCGCTTACCGACATCGAAGCCTCCTGACCCGGCCCGCGAAGAATCGAGCGGGCCTGACAAAGCCGGAACAAACCATCATAGCCCATCCTGGGGAGCGATTGCGGTCCCGCAGGCCAGCACCGCATCCGCAATGCGCGCCGTCTCTACCGCCTGACGCACGGCATGAGCCCGGATGATGGACGCGCCATGCAGGATGGCCGCCGTCATGGCCGCGACGCCGGCCGTCTCGCGAGCAAGTGGCGGCGCGTCTTTGCCGCCATAGAGCGGCGCCAGCGTCCGGCCCAGAAACGACTTGCGCGAAACCCCCGCCAGCAACGGCCTGCCCAGCGCCAGCAGCTCCGCCTGCCGCGCCAGCAGGAAATAATTCTCTTCGAAGCGCTTGCCGAAGCCGTAGCCGGGATCGAGCACAATGCTCTCCAGCGGAATCCCCTTCGCGGCGGCCTTTTTCAGGCTGGACTCCAACCCATCGCGCACCGCGGCCAGCAGTTCATCCGGCGCGAGCGGCGGCTGCGCCTGCCAAACTTCAGGCCTTCCCCGCGTGTGCATGAGCACCAAGCCTGGATTTCCTCCGGCGCCTGGATTGCCTCCGGCGCCGCAGCGCGTCTCCGCGCAAACCGCGGCCATCTCCGCGTCCCAAGCAAGACCGCTCACGTCGTTGACAATCTCCGCGCCCGCTTGCAGAGCTGCGCGAGCCGTCGCCGCCTTGTAGGTGTCCACCGAAAGAATCGCGCTGGGGCACGCGCGCAAAATTCCTTCCAAGACCGGCAGCAGCCGCGCCTGCTCTTCAGCGGCGCTGACCGCCGGCGCCCACACGGAGCCGGCCGCCCCGCCAGCCCGCGATCCCGGCCGCGTGCTCTCCGCGCCCAGGTCCAGCAGATCGGCTCCTTCGTCCAGCAATTGCAAGGCGTGGGCGATGGCAGCATCGGGAGCGAGAAACCGTCCGCCGTCGCTGAAGGAGTCCGGCGTGATGTTGACGATGCCCATCACCAGCGTCCGCCGGCCCAGCTCCAGGGTGCGTGTGCGCAGTTGCCATTGCGTGACTTTGCGTTTTGATGTGGTCATTCCTCTTTACCAGTCCTCAATCGGAAGCAAGAATCGCTCATCCTCCGAGCACTGTGGCCTTGATAACAACATTTACCTGATAGTACGCCGCAGGCTCTTTCCCTCCTGTTAAACTCCGTCCATGATGCATTATCGTCCGTATTCCGCGCTATTGATAGTTTTGGCTCTTGTTTCTACTCCCGTTCTGATAGCGCAACCCGCGGCGCAGGCCGCTCCATCGACGGGGCCTCTGGCTGACCGCATCAGCGCCATTCTGGCCGATCCGGCGATGAGCCATGCCCAGTTCGGCATCAGCGTGACCACGCTGGAGGGCCAGCCGCTTTACGGACTGAATGAAGGCCGCCTCTTTACCCCGGCCTCGAACACCAAGCTGGTGACCACCGCCACCGCCTATGCCCTGCTGCCCGTGGAAACCCTGACCTGGACTACCAGCATTGTGGCCGAAGGCGAGATCGACACGGACGGCGTGTTGCACGGCAACCTGATTCTGCTTGGCGCGGGTGATCCCACGCTGAGCACCCGAAACTATCCCTATCACGCGCCTGTGCCTGGAGCCTCGACGCCGGCCACCGCATCCCCCGCAGCCCCTACTATAGCCGCCGCAACTGCGACTCCGCCCAGCGGCCTGCAACCGCTCGAATTGCTGGTGCAGCAGGTGGAGAAGGCCGGCGTGCACGTCGTTGAAGGCAACGTGGTGGGCGACGACAGCTTCTTTCCTGATGAGCCTTACGGCGTGGATTGGGGCTGGGACGATCTGCAATGGGATTACGGCGCGCCGGTGTCCGCGCTCACCTTCAACGAGAACACGGTGCAACTGACGCTGGCCGCCGGCCCGGTTGCGAAGAGCGGGGACGCGCAAGCACAGAGATCGATTGACGGAACCAATCAGCAGACTGTTACGGCTCAGTGGAATCCGAGTCTGGACTACTACGTTCTGAACAACGCCATGACGCCCGCCATACCCGGAGCGACGGCGCAACCCTCCACTCATCCCGGCCTTGACCGGCGACCCGGCAGCCGGGTGGTCCGCGCGTGGGGCACCGTGCCGTCCGGGGGCTACCAAGCCAGCCTGGCTATTGAGGATCCCGCGCAGTACACCGCCGCGGCCTTCCGGGAAGTGCTCCGCAGCCGCAACATCACGGTTTGGGGCAGCGCCGTCTCGCGCCACCGGCCTTCGAACTCGACCATGGATTTCGCCGAGGAGCGCGCTCAGCCGATCACGCTCACGCGTTCCACTCTGTCCACGGTGGCCGCGCCGACTGAAGGCTGTAATGTGCTCGCCACGCGCGTCTCCGTTCCCGTCAGCCAGGATGTGACGGTCATCAATAAGATCAGCCAGAACCTGCACGCCGAGTTGCTGCTGCGGCTGCTGGGCAAACTTTACGGCACGGATGGCAGCTCAGCCGAGGGCGCGCGCGTCGTTCGCCAGTTCCTTCTCATCGCCGGCGTGGACGACAACGATTTTTTCTTGTATGACGGCTCGGGCATGAGCGCCGATGACCGCATCGCTCCCCGCGCCCTGACGCAACTGATGGTCTTCGTCTCGCGCATGTCCTGGGGCGCGGCCTGGCGCGAGACTCTGCCTGTGGCCGGCGTGGACGGCACGCTGTCTGACCGCTTTAGCAACTCGCCGCTGAAGGGCCGCCTGTGGGCCAAGACCGGCACGCATAATGAGGCTAACGCACTCTCCGGCTACCTGACCTCGGCCAGCGGCAAAACCATTGTGTTTTCCATCCTGGTTAACGGCCACCGGCCCGGCAGCAACGCCGAAGTTCAGGCCATCGACCGCATCGCCGAAGCCATCGCCGCCGAGGAGTAAGCCTGAATCATGAGCAACGACACTGAAAATCACAATAAAGAAAAAACCAGGGCGCGGCTGCCGCTGCCCGGCCTGGCCGCCATCAGCCTCTACCTGCTGCTGCTCTCCGGCGTGATCATTGTGGGCGTGGTGGCCGGACACCACTATCCGCCGATTTTTCTCGTCTTTGTCGCCGGCTTTATCGCCGCCGCCGCCGGAGTTCTGCTGCTGTTGCGCTGGGCATGGGCCATGGCTCTTGGCGCGGTCTTCCTGATCGCCGTCTACGACCTGTGGATCTTTTCCATGCAGCGCGAGCCGCCCGCGCTCGTCCAGGGGCTGCTCAACCTGGTCTTCTTCCTCTATTTGATCCGCGCCGAGGTGCGGGCAAAGCTGCGGTAAGAGCACTCCTGATCCGTGTACGCCCACGGCCAGGAGTGATAATCTTTGCCCATGTTCCATCGAACCTTCAAGCCCTTTCTCTATCTTGCTTTGGCCCTCGCGGCAACTACCCTATCAGGAGCCGCGGACACAGCCAAAAAGCGCGCCATTACCCTCGATGACCTGGCCCGTTTACAGCACGTGGGCCATCCGGCTGTCTCGCCAGATGGCGAATGGGTGGCCTACACCGTTTCCCAGATCGACACCAAAGAGGACAAGACCCAGACCCACCTGTGGATGGTTAAATGGGACGGCACGGCCCACATTCAATTGACCTATGGGAAGGAAAGCGCTTCGCTGCCTCGCTTCAGTCCCGACGGCCGATTCATCAGTTTTCTGTCGTCGCGGCCGGGCCCTGCAAAGGGCGCGCAGGTGTGGCTGCTGGACCGCCGCGGCGGCGAGGCCCAACAATTGACCGCCGTAACCGACCAGGAGATTGAAAGCTACATCTGGTCGCAGGACTCCAAATCGCTGCTATTGACGCTCCATCCTAAGACTGAACCCGATGCCGAAGAGGGCAAGCCACCTGCTCCGCCCAAGCCCATCGTGATTGACCGCTATCATTTCAAGCAGGACATTCAGGGTTACCTGAGGAACGACGCCTGGAACGCACTTTATCTCTTTGACCTGGCCAGCAAAAAGGTTGAAAAGCTGACCACGGCAAAGAACGTGGATGAACAGGAGCCCGCCTGGTCGCCCGATGGCGCCTGGATCGCCTTTGTCAGCAACCAGGATCCCGACCCCGACCGCACCAACAACACGGATGTCTTTGTGGTGGCTCCCAAGGCTGGATCGGCCGCCCGCAAGCTGACCACCTGGCCCGGTCCTGACGACGGGCCGCTTTCCTGGTCGCCGGATTCCAAATCCATCGCATACATCCAGGGCGCGAAAGTCGAACTGGACGCCTATTCGCAGGCCCGCCCGGCCGTAGTCACGCTCGATGGCAAGGTCACTTATCCCGCCGCCACGCTCGATCGGAGCGTGAGCGATCCCCATTTCTTCGCACAGAACAAACTCGGCTATCTGGTTGCCGACGACCGTTCGCAGTATCCCGCCGAGGTGGAGTTCAACGGCAATGGCGCCAAGCGCCTGCTGTCGCTGCCCGGTGTGGTGCAATCCTGGAGTACGGCGGCCGGCCATAAGGCAGTCCTCTACTCGAATGACACCGCGCCCGCCGAGATTTATGCCCTCGAAAATGGCGCCTTGCGCAAGCTCACTACGCACAACGATGCCCTGGCGGCCGAACTCGAACTCGTCCCGGCAGAGGAGATCGAATTCACGAGCAAGGACGGCGCCGATGTACACGCCCTGCTCACCAAGCCGGGAGACTTCAAGGCGGGCTCGCCTGTTCCCATGATTCTTTTCATCCACGGAGGTCCCAATGGCCAGGATGAGCACAGCTTCGAATTCGTTCGCCAGTGGTTTGCGGCGCAGGGCTATGCCATGCTCAACGTCAACTATCGCGGCAGCTCAGGCCGCGGCCAGGAGCACGCCAAGTCCATCTTTGCCGACTGGGGTCACAAGGAAGTCGAGGATCTGCTCGCCGGCGTGGACAAGGCCGTCGCTCTCGGCGTGGCTGACCCCAACCGGCTGGGAATCGGCGGCTGGAGTTACGGCGGCATACTGACCGACTACACTACCGCCACCGATGGCCGTTTCAAGGCGGCAATCAGCGGCGCGGGCAGCGCTGCCCCGCTCTCCTTCTATGGCGTGGATCAGTACATCCAACAGTACGATTACGAACTTGGCCCGCCGTGGAAGGCCACCCAGCTTTATCTCAAGCTCAGCTATCCGTATCTTGAAGCCGACAAGCGGATGCATACGCCCACGCTGTACATGGGCGGCACGGCGGACTTCAACGTGCCGATCCTGGGCGGAGAGCAGCTGTACCAGACGCTTCGCTCGCTGGGCGTGCCCACCGAGCTGATCGTTTACCCCGATCAGTTCCACGGCTTCACGCGGCCGAGCTTCATTCGCGACCGGTACGAACGTTGGCTGGCATGGTGGAACAAGTATCTGAAGCCACCAGCCACGCCCGCACCGGCACCGACGACTGCTCCGGCACCGGCGAGCGAAAACAAGAAATGAGTGGATGTCCCGCTACAATGAAGATGTGACGGAACTGGTCCAGATCTTGCCCGCCCGCGCAACTCCCGCGCCCAAGCCCGCGTGGCTCAAGGCGCGCGCCCCGGCGGGCGAGAACTACCACGGGCTCAAGCAACTGGCCCGCTCGCTCCAGCTCCACACCGTCTGCGAGAGCGCCCACTGCCCCAACATCGGCGAGTGCTGGCATCACAAAACCGCCACTTTCATGATGCTGGGCAACCTGTGCACGCGCCGCTGCGGCTTCTGCGCCGTGCCCAAGGGCCGCCCCGAGCCTATCGATTTTGACGAACCGCGACGCGTGGCGCAGGCCGTGGCCGCGCTTGGCCTTCAGTACGCCGTCATCACCAGCGTCGACCGCGACGACGACCTGCTCGGCGGCGCGCGCGCTTTCGCCCTGGTCATCGCGGAGATTCGCAGCCAGGCACCAGGCTGCCGCATTGAGGTGCTCATTCCCGATTTTCAGGGCAATGAAGAGGCGATCCGGATGGTCGTCGAAGCCCGCCCCGAGGTGCTCAACCACAACATTGAATCTGTACCGCGCCTTTATCGCGCCGTCCGATCCGGCTCGCGCTACGAGCGTTCCCTTGAGTTGTTGCGCTACTCCAAAACACTAAGGCCCGGAGGACTCACCAAATCCGGCGTCATGGTGGGCCTGGGCGAGGAGACGACAGAGCTGCTCCAGGTTTTCCGCGACCTGGCCGCAGCCGGCTGCAACATCCTCACCATCGGCCAATATCTGCGCCCCTCGCGCGACCACCTGCCCATGGCCCGCCTCTATACTCCGCGCGAGTTTGCCGAGCTGAAAGCAGAAGCGCTGAAGATGGGCTTTCAACACGTAGAGAGCGGCCCGCTGGTGCGGTCTAGCTACCATGCCCACGAACAGGCCGCATCGACGGGGATGGCGGGGCTGGCGTAGAGAGCTACTTGTTCTCTGTAAGAAACTCTGCCGGAGTCACAATGCGGATTCCCTGATAAGAACCCATCACCAACAAGTCCTTATCTCCGGAAACAATTATTTGCGCTCCGGAAGCCACAGCGCACTCCAGAACCATGTCATCATTCGGATCGCGGCAGACGTGTAGATTTCCTTTTAACTCGACGTGAACCGATTTGGCCAAAAAGAAGTCAAGCCGGTACTGAACTGAGGTGGGTTGCCAATCAAATTTTGCCGTGAGAAGCCGAATAATCTCTTGTTCGATTTCATCGCAAGTCGCGATGATGTGCCGATTACGCGCAAGCTCGAGTGAAAGAATGGGTGGACTTTGGCGACGCTCATAGTGCATCGCGGAAACCCACACGCTCGTATCGAAGACAACAATCATTGAGCGGCAAGAGCCTGCTTGGCTTCCCTCTCGGCGCGCATCTCTGCACGAACTTCCTTGACCAAACGCGGAATGTCATCCTCCGTGTATCCATTAGGGTTATGAGTCTTCGCATACTCGCCCATCTCATCGATGAACCGCGCAACTTGGCGCTCGTTGTACACTCGGAAGGCTTCGCGCATCAACTCGCTCATGGTGCGATTTTCCTGCTTGGCGAGGGCTTGGGCAGACGCAGCCATCTCCGGCGGCATGGAGATGGTAAACGCACGTGAACGGCGGGTTATGGGCATGATTGTCTCCTGTATGACAGTATAATGGATTGTCATATCCGGTGCAATCCCATTGCGGCATTCTCCTTTCATGATCGCTTAGTCCAAATCTCCCCCCCGCTCCCCGGTTCGCTAATATAATCTGTTGGATGTAAGCGAGGACGAACCCTATGGCAGTCTCGATCATGGCCGGAATTCCGGCGCTCAAGGAACTCAACGCCGACCTCAAGCGGCGTATGGACCAATCCGTGGCCACCTTCCAGGCCAGCCTGGCCGCTACACGCACCGGCCGGGCCAGCGTCCACATGCTCGACCAGGTCAAGGTGGACTACTACGGCACCAACACGCCCCTCAACCAACTGGCGCAGCTCTCCGCGCCCGAGCCGCAACTGATCGTGATCTCTCCCTATGACCCCACCATCCTCAAGGAGATGGAGAAGGCGGTGCGCGTGGCCGATCTCGGCTTCAATCCTCTCTCCGACGGCAAGGTGCTGCGCGTGCCGGTTCCGCCCATGACCGAGGAGCGCCGGCGCGAGGTGGTTAAGCACATCAACAAAGTTCTCGAGGAGCATCGGACGGCGGTGAGGAATGTGCGCCGCGACGGCAACGAGGCCCTCAAGAAGATGGCCAAGGAAAAGAAGATCAGCGAGGACGAGGAGAAGCGCGCGCTGGAAGAGGTGCAGAAGATGACCGACGAGGAGATCCGCCGCATGGAAGAGCTCTCTCATAGGAAGGAAGTGGAAGTGATGCAGGTGTGAGGGGTTCAGCCTCCGCTGACTTTTACATAATCTATAAAATTGGGTGCCCCACTCTCGCCGCATAATTATTATTGCGGCTAGGGTGGGAGTCCACTACGCTACTTCCTCACCCTCTTATAAAACTTGCCGGATTACTTGGCGATGAGCGCCTTGGCGATCTGCTCACCGTGGTGGCGGCCGTTTTCGATAAAGATTTCGTTGGTGCGGGAGCCGGCTACGATGACCCCGGCCAGATAGATGCCGGGAACGTTGCTTTCCAGGGTCTCGGGGTTGCAGATGGGGCGGCGTTCCTCTTTTTGCAATTGAATTCCCATCGACTCCAAGAGCTGGAAGTCGGGGTGGTAGCCGGTCATGGCGAAGACGAAGTCGTTTTCGAGGATGACGCGGTCCGTTGGGGTCTGGATAACGACGGAGTCCGGCGTGATCTCGACCAGCTCGGAGGAGAAATAAGCATCAATTTGCGCATCCTGGATGCGTTTTTCGATGTCGGGCCTGATCCAGTACTTCACCTGGTGGCTGATGCCGGCGTCGCGATGGACCAGAGTGACCCGCGCGCCGCCGCGCCACAGCTCGAGCGCGGCGATGGCGGCCGAGTTTTTGCCGCCGACGACCAGCACATCAGTGTCGAAGTAGGGATGCGGGTCGAAGTAGTAGTGATGGACCTTGCTCAGGTTCTCTCCGGGAATGTGGAGGTAGTTGGGCAGGTCGTAGTAGCCGGTGGCGATGACCAGCTTGCGGGCATGAAGCGCTCCGGAGCGGCCGAAGCGGTCCACGGTGTGCACGGTGAAGGCGCCGTCAGAACCCGCAACCCGCTCCACACGATGGTATTGGCGGACGTCCAGCTTATAGAGAGCCGCCACGCGCCGGTAATACTGGAGCGCCTCGTTGCGGTTGGGCTTGGTGTGGGTGCTGGGAAAAGGGATGCCGCCGATCTCCAGCAGCTCGGGAGTGGTAAAGAAGGTCATGTGCGCGGGATAGTGGAAGAGCGAGTTGCAGACGCAGCCTTTGTCTACCACCACGACGCGCAGGCCGGCCTTTTGCGCCTCGATGGCGCAGGCCAGGCCGGTGGGACCGGCGCCCACCACCAACAGATCGAAGAGGCCGTTTTGCGATGCCGGCGTTTCCAGAGGCGCTTCCAGACTGGAGTCGTTCATGGCTCTAGATTAGGGCATGAGGGCGGGGATTTGGATGAGGAACCAGCATTTTCGGGCTGGAGACTGGGCTTGTATGGTAGAATGGTGGAAGTATAAGGTGGAAAGGTGGAATGCAATGGCTTTGAACATCAAAGACGAAGAAACGCATCGGTTAGCCAGCAAATTGGCGAAACTTACCGGCGAGAGTTTGACTCTGGCTGTGAAGGTTTCGGTCAAGGAGCGTTTGGAGCGTCAAGAACAATCTTCCAAGCGTGAGGGCCGCATGGAGTGGTTGGAACGGCTTACTGCAAGAACGGCTCCTCTGATGAAGGATCTGCCTCCATCCACTGAAATCGGCGATCTGCTTTACGACAAAGAGACCGGGCTGCCGTTATGATCGTTGACTCATCTGCCTTAGTGGCGATACTGAAGCGGGAGCCGGATTGGCGGGTCTTCGCAGAAGCGCTGGACACGGCGCACCTTTCGCGTCTTTCAGCTGCGACTTACGTTGAAATCTCTGTGGTGGTGGAGAGACTCAAAGATCCAGCCCTGAGCCGCGAGATCGATGAACTACTCGAGCAATTCAATATCGTGATCGAACCGCTGACGGTTGAGCAAGCAAAGATTGCTAGTCAGGCTTATCGCGACTATGGCCGAGGCAGCGGGCACCGGGCCAATCTGAACTTTGGCGACTGCTTTACCTATGCTCTGGCGCGGGAAAAGCGCGAGCCGGTGCTGTGGAAGGGCGATGATTTTGCGCATACGGATTTGCGGGCGGCGGCGCAGCAGACGTAGCCTGTCTTTACCGCGCCGGAATATGACTTGTTGACAGAGTCTTTGTGCCCGGTTATAGTTCATTTTTCCGTATCTCGTAGCGTGAAAGAGGATTCTCATGTCTTTTCAACGCATCGCCACTCTGTTTGCGGCCATCCTGTCGTTTCTTGTCTTTTCCCTGGACCTGACGACGTTCATTCTCGATTTCAGCCGCGACCCAAATTTTCTCATTGGCCTCGGCAGCGTGCGGCAGGTGGGAGTCTTCGTCTGGCCGATTTTCTATCTTGCGCTGACTGTCTATTTCATCGCGCAGTTCGCACAACCGGAAGAATAGCGCGCGCGTGAGAGGAACCGGGCAACCTGTCCGGCGCGTGAGAAGCGCGAGCCGATGCTGTGGGAAGGGCAAGGGGTTTGGGCATACGGATTTGCAGGCGGCAGTGCAGCAGCCAAAACATCCCCACAAACCAGAATCTGCCTCGTTGACAGAGTTTCACAGTTTCGCAGTGCGCAAGGCGAACAAACGGAGAAGTGGACCCCAGGGGGGGAGGGTATGCTTTTTGGCTAAAATCCGGGCGGATGTCCTACATTTTGGACAGGTTATCCCGCCCCAATCGACCTCTTTCGACATGCTGACCCGGTTCGTCCTCATTGGCTGTACGGACCTCACATGAACATAATGCGCCGGTTGAGGGTAATTATCTGCAAGGACGACAGAGATCAGGGGTCAGAAGACACGCGAGTTCGGGTTCGTGGATTCCCCGGTCCCCAACAGCGAGGGACCGGGGGCACCCTCAACGTGGTAGGAATCCGTCACTGGGACTGGGGCCACCCGCCGTTTTACGCTATGCTTCTAGGCATGAATAAGAACCTGATTGCCGCATCATTGATTTTTGCCTGGGCAACGTCTCTTTTCTGTCAAACCCGCGATACCGATGAACAAATCAAGGCAAAGTGTGAGAAGTATTTGCAAGCTCCGCTTCCGGCGGAGGCATCTGCCATCACAACTCCGAAGATGTGGCCGGAGTGCAACTCATACAAGCTATATTCCGGTATTGGTACTAAGGTGGATTTCGCCGCGACGCGCAAGTGCGCATGGTCCGAGCGACTGGCGATCCAGACTGATGCCAATATTGATCGATACTCCGTCGCGAGCTATCTTGGTGGTTCGGCGATGCTCACAGTACTCTATGCCAATGGAGAAGGAGTACCGCAGAACATCCCTCTCGCTGGCCGCTTTGCCTGCGAGGCGGAAATTGGCCATGGGCTCAAGGAAATTGAAGCACTTCCATTGAAGCCAGGGCAAAATGGAAAGAAATTTAAATTTTGCGATGAAGCTTACTCTACTCCAGAGATGAATATATGCATGAAATTCAGTTCCGAAGTAGCATCACAAAAACGCACGGATGCAATTCGCGACTTATCATCTCATTGGCCCAAATCACACCAAGTTGCTTTCAAATCTCTAGAACAAGCGATGGATACTTTTGCTCAATCGCATGGACAGGGAGAAACCGATATGGGCGGCACAATACGAGCCATACGGGCCATCGGTGTCATGGAGCGAGTTCGCGATAAATTTCTGGCTGCTCTTCAAGATTTTGAAAGCGGCCATCTGCCTCATGGAACGGCGAGCGATTTCGCAAAAATAAATGCTGAGATGAATGTTTTATATCGAAAATCTGTAGCAGCAGCAGAAACGCATAAAAAATCTGATCAACCATATCGAGGAGCGGATATTGAACCGGAAGGCATCCAGAAGGCACAACTCGCATGGCTGAAATACCGTGATGCATGGGTTTCTTTTGCCAAGCTACACTATCCCTTAACGGACTCGAACGCGTGGCTCACACTTTTAACCAGAAATCGCGCAGCGAGTCTTAGAATGACCCTTTGCGGAATCGATGACAAGGATTCAGAATGTACTCAGAGGTGAACAAGTCAATTTCAGAGCCTTGACCTAAACTGTCACTAGGAGTTCCCTATGACCATCATCCGGCAGGAAGATTTTGTAGCGAGCGTTGCGGCGGCGTTGCAGTACATCAGCTACTACCACCCGGTGGATTACATTACCAGCCTGGCCAAGGCGTATGAGCGGGAGGAGTCGCCGGCGGCCAAGGATGCGATGGCGCAGATTCTCATCAACAGCCGGATGTGCGCCGAGGGGCACAGGCCGATTTGCCAGGACACGGGGATTGTGACCGCGTTTCTGAAGGTGGGGATGGACGCGCGCTTTGAACGTCCTGCGGACGGCAGCCCTTTGGCCGACATTCAGGAGATGGTCAACGAGGGCGTGCGGCGGGCGTATCTGGACCCGGAGAACAAGCTGCGGGCTTCGATATTGGCCGATCCGGCGGGCAAGCGGACGAATACCAAAGACAATACGCCGGCCTGCGTGACGGTGGAGCTGGTGAAGGGCGCGAAGGTTGAGGTGACGGTGGCGGCCAAGGGCGGAGGGTCGGAGGCCAAGGCCAAGTTCGTGATGCTGGATCCGGGCGATTCCGTTGTGGATTGGGTGGTGAAGACGGTGCCGACGATGGGCGCGGGGTGGTGTCCGCCGGGGATGCTGGGAATCGGGATTGGCGGAACGGCGGAGAAGGCGATGCTGCTGGCCAAGCAGTCGCTGATGGAGCCGATCAACATTCAAGAGCTGCGGGCGCGGGGAGCGGCGAATCGCGCAGAGGAGCTGCGGCTGGAGCTTTACGAGAAGGTGAACCGGCTGGGGATTGGCGCGCAGGGTTTGGGCGGGCTGACGACAGTGCTGGACGTGAAGGTGCTGGATTATCCGACACACGCAGCGAATCTGCCGGTGGCGATGATTCCCAACTGCGCGGCGACGCGACACGCGCACTTTGTGCTGGACGGCTCGGGGCCCAAGTACCTGGACCCGCCAAGCCTGGACGCGTGGCCGAAGCTGAGCTATGACGTGTCGTCAGCGCGGCGGGTGAACCTGGACACGGTGACGCGCGAAGAGGCTGCTACATGGAAGCCGGGCGAGGTGCTGCTGCTGACCGGAAAACTGCTGACGGGGCGCGACGCGGCGCATAAGCGATTGACGGAGATGCTGGACCGGGGAGAGAAGCTGCCGGTGGATTTCAGCGGGCGGTTTATTTACTATGTGGGACCGGTGGACCCGGTGCGCGACGAGGTGGTGGGACCGGCAGGACCGACGACGGCGACGCGCATGGACAAGTACACGCGGCAGATGCTGGCTGAGACGGGCTTGCTGGGCATGGTGGGCAAGGCCGAGCGCGGGGCGACGACGATTGAGGCGATCAAGGAATACGGCGCGGTGTACCTGATGGCGGTGGGCGGCGCGGCGTACCTGGTGTCAAAGGCCATTCACGGAGCGAGAGTGCTGGCGTTTGCGGACCTTGGCATGGAGGCGATCTACGAGTTTGACGTGCGCGATATGCCGGTGACGGTGGCTGTGGACGCGAAGGGCACGAGCGTTCACCAGACCGGACCAGCGGAGTGGCAGCGCCGGATTGCCGGGATTCCGATACTACAGTGAACGAGTGAATTAGTGAACGAGTGAACAAGTGAATAAGTGAATTAGTGAACAAGTGAATAAGTGATCAGCGGCTGGCGAGGCTAAGTTCTTTGGGGGCTAAGGCGTAACGCACCTGTCCATATGCGGCGCCGGAGTGCAATTCCTCGCGCCTGGGAGGCACGGGCTTCCACGTTGCGCGCGCATACTCGGCACGAGTGTTGCAAGAGGTACGGGCACGCTCGGCAGTACGACGAAGCGCTGAGAGTTGCTGGTTGTTTCTTGTGTCGGGAAACATCATGGCGGCTGACCCACTCATGCTCGATGGTCAAACGAAGGGTCACCACGCGCAAGATTACGAAGGATTCATTTGTCCACAATCAAGACAAACTGAGGAAAGAATTTGTTCTACGGCTTGTTCCGGAGTGAGCGCATCGACTGGAATAGAGATGTGGGCCATGCGGTAGAGCGGCAGGCGGCGCAGGTAGCGGCTTTCGAGGTTGGCGTGATCGGCGAGGATGGGACGCAGTTGCTCGGTTCCGCGGCAGCGCTCGAGAGTTGTGGCCAACTCAACCTCAAGATGAACCAGCAGTGTGCCGGAAGCGGTGAGCAGCAGAGTGCGCGTGGCTTGGTGCTCGATGGCTCCGCCGCCAAGGGCTAAGACCAGCGAATCGCCGGCGGCCAGGCGCGCGATGGTGGCACGCTCACGCTCGCGGAAGGTTGCTTCGCCGTGGCGTGCGAAGATATCGGCGATGGTCGTGCCGGCCTCGGCCTCGATCACATCGTCCACATCGATGAAGCTCCAGCCCAGGCGCGCGGCAAGCAGCGGGCCGAGCGTGGATTTTCCCGAGCCCATGAAGCCGGTGAGAACGATGCGGCGCGGCTTGACGGTTTTCGGGCTGGAGAGACTGGAATCGGATGAGGTTTCCACAGATTTAGTGTAAAGGCGAGAGAGCGTGCGCTGCGCGCACATTAGCGAGTTAGCGAAACGGTTCCGCATTGCGGAGCCGTTTCTGTTAGCGGTGTTAGCGGCGCTAGCGACGTTAGCGGAGTTAACAAATTGGCTCCGGAGCGGTGATTTGGGGCCGTTTTGGGGACGAAAAAAAGTTTTTTCCCGGCAAAAAAACAGGACTTTTCCGGCTTTTTCCGGCGATTTTCAGAGGCCAAATCTCACGATGTGGGATATTTTGAGGCGGAAAATTTTCCACAGGTGTTGATTCCATTGGGGTTAAAAATAATCTGCAAAGTTTTTAGGGAGATTTATACCCCAGGGGGGTATAGGGGGGGGTAGGGGGGTACCCCTTTTCAGGGGTCAGAAATCAGAGATCAGGGATCAGAAAACTTTGCGGATCTGATACTTGTTCATGCTTTGATAATGCGCCGGGAGTGGGTAATTATCTGCAAAACGGATGCAAATTACACTGATAATTTCCCTGCTGCGGGCCGATTTGACTCCAGTGCATCGGTAGAGTGTATGGTGGATTGCGGGCCAAAACGAGCCCGGAGACCGGTTTGAAATGGCAGCCGCCAGAGAGCCGGAAGAATTGGGCCGGGCGACGCCTGACAAACTGCCCAGCACAGGGGATGATGGACCGATGACCGAGAACGAAGCCAACTCACTGCCGAAAAATGCCTACCTGCCGCTGAAACCCGGCGAAAGCTACCAACCCATCATTCCCGCGACGGCCAAAGAGCCTGAGATCACGTGGCGCTCGGTCCTGTGGGGCGTTCTGCTTTGCGTGATTTTCTCGGTCGCCTCGGCCTACTCCGGGTTGAAGGTGGGCCAGGGGATGGAGGCGGCGATTCCCATCTCGATTCTGGCCATCGGATTGGCGCGCGTGTACAGGCGGCGAACCTCGCTGCTGGAAAATATGATCATCACGGGAATCGGCGCGGCATCGGGCAGCGTGGTGGCAGGCGCCATCTTCACCATCCCCGCACTGTATACGCTGCACCTCGATCCGCACCCGGTGCAGACCATCTTCATCTGCCTGGCCGGCGGTTGCCTGGGCGTGCTGTTTCTGATTCCGCTGCGGCGCTACTTTGCGCGGGAGATGCACGGGCAGTTGCCCTTTCCCGAGGCGACGGCGATCACCGAGGTACTGGTGACGGGAGAAAAGGGCGGCTCGCAGGCTAAGTTGCTCCTTCAGGCAACCGCCATCGCCGGGGTATATGACTTTTTTGTCTCCACATTTCATGTGTGGAAAGAGTATCTCGACTTTCAGTTTGTGCCGGTGATGCGCTCGCTGGCCGAGCGCGGGCGCATGGTCTTCAAATTCGACGCCATCAGCTTCATCATGGGCCTGGGCTACGTGATGGGCCTGCGCACTTCCCTCACCTTTTGTGCCGGAAGCGTGCTAACCAGCTTCGTTCTGGTTCCGGTGATCTGGTACTTCGGCAGCCACATCGACGCCTCCGTCTACCCGGGAACCATTCCCATTGCCCAGATGACCGCGGCACAGATTGTGCGCAACTACGTGCGTTTTATCGGCGTGGGAGCAATTGCCACGGCGGGGATCATCGGCATCCTCAAGTCGCTGCGCGTGGTGACAGGGTCATTCGGCATTGCGCTGCGCACCTTCCGCCACGGCGAGGCAGCCGCCCCGGAGCGCACCGACCGCGATATTTCGATTGTCTCCATCCTTCTCGGCGTGGTGATCAGCTCGCTGGCGGTGGCGATTTTCTTTGGGCGCTTGCAGGTTTCGTGGACGGTGCTGGGGCTGGGCCTGGTGTTGACGCTGATTTTCTCGTTTTTCTTTACCTCGGTGGCGGCCAACGCGATTGCCACGACGGCCAACAATCCCGCCTCGGGCATGACCATGCTGACCATCATCATTTCTTGTGTCGTGCTGCTGAACTTTGGCCTCTCGGGAGAGACGGGAATGTTCTTCATCATGGCCATCGCGGGAATGGTGTGCACGGCATTGTGCGTCTCAGGACAATTTATTACCGACCTGAAGGCCGGCTATTGGCTGGGCTCGACGCCGGCGGCGCAGCAGAAAGTGAAGTTTTACGGCGTGATTGCCGCGGCGATTGCCGCCGGATTGACCATCATTCTGCTGGCCAAGGTCTATCAGTTCGGCGAGGCCGCGCCGGGTGACGCGCGGCAGATACTGGCCGCGCCGCAGGCTTCCATCATGAAGGCGCTGGTGGTGGGATTCATGAGCCATCAGCCGGTGGCCTACATGCTGTTTGGCATCGGCGCGATTATTACGCTGATCCTGGAGATGCTGGGCAAGTCGTCGATGGTTTTCGCGCTGGGAATTTACCTGCCGTTGGATCTGACTTCGCCGGTGCTGGCCGGGGGCGTGCTGTCGCACATCATCAACAAGCGCTCGGAGAAGGTTGGAGGCGAGCCGGGGAGCAGGATTCGCGAGCGCGGCGTGATTCTGGCCTCGGGACTGATGGCGGGCGGCGCGCTGGGAGGCGTGCTGGGCGCGGCATTGCACCTGTTCCCGTGGTATCGCGAGGACCTGATCACCACGCCGTTCTATATGAACGATCCGGTATCGCAATCGGTATCCGTGGCGATGTTTGTTGGACTTTGTTTGTATGTGTGGTTTTATTCCGTGAAAAATGAAAGGGTGTAAGCGATGAATCAAGCGGACAAGTATATTGCTGACGCGGTATTGGGCATTGACACGCTGTGGGGCGGGGACGTGATGAATCCCTCGGGGACGGGGCGGTTCATTGCCGATTCGTGGTTTTCGGATTTTCCGCTGCCCGAGGCGTACACACATCCGGCGGCGGCGAAGTTGCGCGCGGCGGGCGGCGTATCGGTGAAGAATCGCGAGGCGGTGGATGAGTATCTGCGCGCGATCAATTTGCCTGAGGCTATTGCCGGAATGCGAGAGGAAGCGGCCAAGATGGAGGCGCCGCGCAAGGCCTATTTGATCGGCATGGCGGATTGCCTGGATGTGATGTGGGAATTGGCCATGGAAGTGGCGGGCAAGGGCGATGCGGTGCCCTACGCGCGCTGCGTGTATGCGGCGACGGCCGGACAGCCGGAGCCCTCGCAGCCACAGAAAAAGCGAGAGCGGGTGGCGGAGCTGCTGGGGCGCGCGGGGTACAAGGGCGAATTGCTGGAGGCCGTGGATGCATGGCGGCGGGAGCGGGTGACGCCGATGGCATCGGTGCGGGCGCTGAGCGCGGCGGTGATTGCGCATTACGACAACCTGAGCGCAAAGCATCTGCTGCCGCATCTTCCGCCGGAGCTGGGGCGGGTGCCGCGGGCCAACATCGATTTTCTGCCGATCAAGGAGGCGTGGTTTTCCGGATCGATGAATTATATTGGGCGGGCGCGGAACGAGGACGACTCGCCGCAATACGAGGCCAGCTACGAGATTAATGCCTCGCTGCAAATTTCCTATCCGGAGTTTGAGCAGCTCATCAGCCACGAGGTGGTGCCGGGGCACGTGACCACCTTCGCCTACCTGCAGGATTTGTACGTGCGCGGAAAGGCGGGCTTCGAGGCGACGATTCTGACGATGAACACGCGCGCGGCGACGCTGTTTGAGGGCATCGCCAACAACGCGATTCTGATTGCGCACGGAGTGACGGAGGTGGAGCAGTTGCCCGACGAGGACACGCAGACCGGCGTGCTGCTGGCACTGCTGCAGGATGACGCCAAGAATCAGTCGTCGTATATGACGTGGGGCGAAGGCAAGCCGCAGGCGGAGGTGGCGGCGACGCTGCGGCGCGATTTCCTGGTGACCGAGGAGCGCGCCGATAAGCTGTCGGGCGCGTGGGGGCGGCATCCGCTGTTGGGCAGAATGTATCTGCCCGCATACCGCTGCGGCACGGAAAAGGTGGCCGAGCTGCGGCGGACGCATCCGGCGGGCAAGGTGCTGCCGGTGATTTACGGTTGCCATGGACTGGTGGACATCCAGACGATTGACCAGGTGCTGGTGGGATAGAGACCGCCCGAGTGATTTTGTCAGTTAAGATTGTTTGATCCCAGGTCCCCAAATGCGAGGGACCTGGGGCACCCGGCGAAAACTTGACCGAATCGTTTTCTCTTCGTTTCCCGGCCCGGTGTGGAATAATCTGCCCGTGAGCCTTGACGCCGTTTCCGCGCACAACTACTTTTTGCTGGCCTGCGCCGCCGGAGCTGTCCTGCTGATTCTGGTGCTGATAGCGCGTGTGCGGCTGCATCCGGCGCTGGCCCTGTGCGTGGCGGCACTGGCGCTGGGCGTGGCCTCGGGAATGCCGCTCGCGCAGGTTCCGCTTTCCTTCAGCGGCGGCGTGGGCAACCTGCTGGGGCACATCGCCATCGTGCTGGGGCTGGGCGCGATTCTGGGCCGACTGCTGGCCACCTGCGGTGGGGCAGACGCTCTAGGCAGGGTATTGGTGGAGCATTGCGGCCCGCGGGGCCTGCCCTGGGCGCTGCTGGGACTGGGAATCCTGGTGGGCCTGCCGGTCTTCTTTGAGGTAGGGCTGGTGCTGCTGTTGCCGATTGTGGCTGATGTGGCGCGGCGCAGCCATCGTCCGCCGATTCTTGTGGCCCTGCCGATGCTGGCCGGACTTTCCATCGTTCATGGGACGCTGCCGCCCCACCCGGCGGCCATGCTGGCAGTCACCGAGTACCACGCCGATCTGGGCCGCACGATTCTATGGGGCCTGGCCGCCGGATTGCCTGCCGCGGCGCTGGCCGGACCAGGGCTGAGCTGGTTTTTAGGCCGATTCCGGGCCAAGAGCTTTCGCGCGCAGAGTACGACCTTCAGCCCGCTCATCGTTCATTATGCGCCGGAATCGAATCTTGAATCTATTCCCCCGCCCGCCGGACCCTTCCGCGCGGCAGCGGCCATTCTTCTGCCCGTGGCGCTGATTTTTCTGGGAAGCTGGGCGGACCTTCTGACTGCACCGGGCAGCCTGGTCAATCAGATCCTGCACTTTACCGGCACGGCGGAGGTGGCGCTGCTGATCGGCGTACTGGCGGCACTGGCCACGCTGGGCGGCCACATTCAAACCGGCCGGCAACACGGCGTAGAACGGTTGCGGCGGCTCACCGGCGAGGCCTTTGAACCCATTGCCGGGGTGCTGGTGATTCTGGCCGCGGCGGGAGGCCTGAGCGGCATTCTGCGCGACTCCGGCGCCGCCCAAGCTACAGTCGGTCTGGCTCTGGGCGCGCACATTCCACCGCTGGTGCTGGCCTGGCTGTTGGCCGCCGTGGTCCGCGTCTCCATGGGTTCATCGACGGTGGCCATGGCAGTGGCCGCGGGGATTCTGGCCCCCATGACCGGACAGGCAGGCCTGCGGCCCGAGTTGCTGGTGCTGGCCACCGGCACCGGCTCGCTGATGCTGTCGCACGTGAACGATCCCGGCTTCTGGATGATCCAGTCGTTCTTCAAGCTGGAGTTGAAGGAAACTTTGTCTACCTGGACGGTGCTGGAGACGGTGCTTTCGGTGGCCGGGCTGGGGATGACGCTGCTGCTGTCGGCGCTGCTGCGGTAGGAGCGAATGACAGTGATCGCCGGCCTGCTGCTACCATCGATTGAGATTGCATTCCCTCAGGGGCTAAAGCCCGCAAAGATTTTGCAGCATGTTACGTACGGGCTCAAGCCCGTACCCTTCAAAACATCAACTTATTCAGAGATTCCCTAGATGGTTATTACCACTTTCCCCTGCGCATGTCCTTCTTCAAGATAGCGGATAGCTTCTGCTACGCCGCTCAGCGGGTATCTCCTATCGATGACAGGCACAACCTTACCAGCATCAAGAAGATCTTTCAGGAAAACCAAATCCTTCTTGTTCATCTTCGCTAATAAGCCACGAAATTTCTTGCGCCCGATCAGGGAGAGGATCATAGACAGGAATGATTCCAGAAGTATTGCCGGGAAAGTTGACCGGCCTCCGGATCTGACACAAATTCCGTTCCCGCTGAGAGCGCGCCTGTAAGCGAAGAGTGAACGGAATGCATTGGCGGCATAAATCAGATCGTAATGCCGGCCGCTCTGCGTGAAATCCTCGCGCGTGTAATCGATTACATGATCGGCGCCAAGCGAGCGCGCTCGATCCAGATTTCGCGTGCTACACACGGCAGTAACCTCGGCGCCGAAGGCCTTGGCAATTTGAATTGCAAATGTGCCGACGCCGCCGGATGCGCCATCGATGAGAACTTTCTGTCCGGGCTTGATGTGTCCCTTGTCGCGCAGGCCCTGAAGGGCAGTGAGGGCCGCTATGGGGACGGCCGCAGTAGCATCGAACGAAAGGCTGGCCGGCTTCAGTACTATTTGATCTTCTTTGGCGCACACATACTCCGCAAATGCCCCGCGGCTCCCTCCGAAGACTTCATCACCCGGCTTGAACTGAGTGACGTTTCTGCCAACCGCTTCCACCACCCCGGCCACATCAACGCCCAGGCGGATGTCTTTCGGCTTGCGCAGCCCGAGCATCAGGCGGATGAACAGCGGTTCGCCTCGCATGAAGTGCCAGTCGAGCGGATTGACGGAGGCGGCGCTTACTTTGACCAGGACTTCATTGTTCGCGGGCGCAGGCTTGGCAAACTCCTTGAATTGCAAAACTTCGGGAGGTCCGTATTGTTCGTAGAGAATCGCTTTCATATTTGACTTCATGAATGTGTCCCCATCCTGCTCCAATCCGCCTTAAGCCGTCTCGCCGGACTCGCTGGCTGGAGCCTCAGAGCCGCAGAAGCGAGAGCGCCAACTCTGGCGGAACTTTTCGCGCTCCTCGGGCGTCATCTGCTTCCCGCTCTCGTCCGTTGAAAACTTCGATTTGCAACGATGAGCACGCTGGCCTCCGTTACCCCCGAAGAGAATCCGGCAAAGAGCCAGCAGTCCGAGAGCCTGCCAGAAGGTAATCAGCTTCCATCCGAAGATCGCCGGCAGGAGCCAATTCCACAGAAGCATGACCACCTCGCCGCCGATCCAGATAAACAGCACGAGCGCCAGCGGGGCTACAAAAAAGATCCATTTGTTTCTCTTGACCCAGTTGTTTTCCATTTTGCCTACCTCATTTCCTGTTGAACTCGTCGTGAATGCTCTGCAAACGCCGCCGCAGATGGAGCACCGCGTAACGCTTGCGCGCGAGCAGGGTGTTGACGCTGACGCCGCTCTCCGCCGACAACTCCTTGAAGCTGCGCCCCTCCAGCTCGTGAGCGACGAAGACTTCGCGCTGCTCGCCGGGCAGTTCGCCGAGCGCGGCTTGCAACTCATCCAGTAGCATGCCGCGCAGGAGGAGCTCATCAGGCCCGGCATCGGGCGAGGGCAGCAGATCTTCGATCCGCAACAGCTCGCCGTCCTCGTCCATGGCCGCCGAGCTGGTGAAGTTTTCCGGCCTCTTCTTGCGGAAGAGATCGGTGATGCGATTGCGCGCGACGCTGAAAAGCCAGCCGGTCACGTAGTCAATCGGCATCAGCAGGCGATTGGCTTCCACCAGTTCGTAGAAGACCTCCTGGAGAAGATCTTCGACGTCGGCTTCGTTAGGCACCCGCTTGCGGATGAAATTGCGCAGCCGGGAACGCTCTTCCGCGATGACTTCGGAGATTTGACGGTTCTGCTCGATCATCGAGTCGATCATCAAAATCTCCTCCATCCACTTTTATAGACGAACAGCGGCCGCGGATATTGTATAGATTATGAATCAGCGAAAGGGGCGGGCGATACGGCGGAGGCGGCACGCGCCGGATCGCTGATTCTCCAGCACATAAATCACGCCGCTGGTTTATGAGACCGGTCCGAGTGCCTGCCGCCAACCAAAGCTTCTCATACGTTTGCGCGCCAAAATCGGCCTGGGTCTGGGCATCATCCAATGGGCAACAGACCCCGGGGCGTGGGCTCAGGCTTAGGCTGGTAAGTCAGATGCGTTGGAATGGGCGGAAACGTTAGCATCATCCGCTCCTTCCTGGCGTTGAGCCGCACCAGAAGGCTTTTCTGATCAAAGGTGATGGCAAAGTTCTGCATCGGCGGCGACCCGAAGTTGACCATGGGAAACGCCGGGTGGATCTCCACGACCGGATGAGGGAAGGTGTATTTGCCCACCTTCACATCCGCGGCGAGCCTGGCCGCCTTGATCTCGAAACGCGTAGTCATTGTATGGCCGGTGGCAAAGACGACCGGCGAAACCTCCCACTTCTGACGAGCCGCCAGTTTCTCCGGCAAGGTCAGGCCGCCGCCGCCGGAATCCATTTGTGCCTCCACGCGTTGCCCATTCACGCGTAGCGAGGCGATTGGCACTCCATCCTGCATGCGGAAAGGCAGGACCGTTCTTTCCCCATCCGGCACAAGGGCACCCTCGGTCAGCAGAATCTGCCGGTTGGGGAAGTCAAGGGTCAGCAGATAGTTGCGGAAGAGGGTGAATCCGAGCAGGCCCTGACAGGAACCGGCCTCCCCGGTTACTTCATGCCGAACGGCCTTCACGCGGTAGAATTCCACCCCGGCAACCTGGATGGATGGCAGCAGAACTATGGGCACTCGCCGCTCGCCTTGCCCGCTTGGGTCGCTCAGGACCACCTCCGCCACAACGGGCAGTTGCAGCTCATCGGCCAGCTCCGGGCTTACAAACGCATCGGCGCCGGTTCCGGTGTCGATGATGAACCGGTACGGCCCCCTCCCGCCGATGGTTACCATCACATAAGGCTTGCCGAAACGCTCAGTCATAAGCGCGGAGTGGATGAGACTCTGAGCGGGCAGGTAAAAGGCCGCAATCAACAACAGCGCCGGCCATGCGCGGATCTTTCCAGAGAACGGGAACATAACGCTCCTTTCCCGCATCTGTCGAAACCGGATGTGCGCGGCAGGAACTTGTTGGCGCTTGCCGGCTCCGGCATTCTGCGCCTTGCATGCATTCAGTAAAGACCGCCCGCGAAAAGCCCGCAACGCTATACCGGCTACCTGCCCGTTTCGCCGGGGTTACATCGATCCCCGGCGTAACCGGTCTTCATGCGTTGCCAGAGCTAACAACACGGCGCGCGGCGCCAGGTGCTTGCCGGGAAGCAAGCGAGCGGGGTTACACGCCGTTACATGCCGATTCTCGTGTTTCTTCAATTGTTAAATGCTGGAAATACGATCAAACCAAGATTTCTGCCGGCAGTTCACGACTTTATCAGCTATCACCAGAAGCAACTTCGCCAAGAGTATTTACTCTGGTTTCGCTCTAATAAATCAGCTTGAGCGAGAACTGAATCTGCCGCGAGGTGCCCGCCGTCTTTGCAATCTCTCCGAAGCCCGAGCCGCTGAGGATGTTGGCGGGCAGCCCCATGTTCACGATGTTGAAGAGGTTGAAAAACTCCGAGCGGAATTGCAGGTCCACGCGCTCGGCACCGCTTCTGCGGCGGCCGAAGGGCGTATCCTTAATGAGCGCGAAATCATAGTCGTAGAAGGCGGGACCGCGGAAGCTGTTGCGGCCCAGCGTGCCAAAGAAGCCCTGGTTGGGTCCGGTGCCGCCGACCATGTGGATGGGGACGGAGAAGAAATCGGACGCGTTGCCAGCGCCCTGGCCGAAATAATCCTGGCGGTCCTGGCGCGCGGTAGACAGATGCGGGATTGCGATCTGATCAGGGCGATCCACGCCGTTGGAACCCGCGCCGGTCTGCTGAATGCCGCTGAAGACCGTAAACGGCGCGCCGGAGCTGATGCTGGAGATGCTCAGCAGCTCCCAGCCGAAGGTTGCCTTGCGGCTCACGGGCCGAAGGTATTGCGCTTTTTCCAGATGCAGATCCTGCGCCAGGCTGAGCGAAAAGCTATGGGTGACGTCGAAGGCGGAGGGCCCCTTTTCCGGATGTGTGTCGTAGGGATTCTGCGAGAAGCCCGAGGCTACCGCGCCGGTGGAACCGGTGCCGCCGATCACTTCGCTGGTTACGTCAATCGACTTGCTCCAGGTGTAGCTGGCCCGCATGCCCGGGCCGCCGTGACCCACCGAGCCGGCAAGAGAGGTTTGCAGCGCGTGATACGAGGAGTGCGCATCGCTGACGATCACGTTTTCCACGCCGAAGCCGCCGATCACATTGTCCGCGCTGTCAAATTGGGTGTGCGGCGCAAAGGCCGGGCTGGCTCCCGGATAGGCGTTGGGGAAGCTGTAGCGGGGCAGTTTTTCCGCAGCGGTGCCCACATAGCCTGCGTTGGCGGTGAGGTTGCCGAGTTTGCGCTCCAGGCTTAGGGTCCAAGTAAAGAGCGTGCCATTGCCGAAGGACTGATCGATGCCGCTGAGGTTGAGCGCGCTCACCACGCCGCCCGGCGTGAGCGCCGCCATGTCATTTTCGAAACGGTCCACATCCATGATGGTGTTTGCGGGAACGTCTTTGGTGTTGCCCGAGGCAAAGATGTTGGTTCCCTGCGGCGTGTAGGTATTGGGCAGTTGCGAAGGCGTGAGCTGGAAACCGTAATGAACGGGAAAGACCGCGGCGGAAACCAAACGCGGATAGATGACAAAGGGCGTAGAGCCGGTAAGAAAGTTGTCCTGCCAGAGATTGGGCGGAATCGTAGTCACTGCGCCGCCCGCGTGGGCGGTGAAGCGTTTTGTCGCCTGCCATGAGGCCTGCACACGCGGCGCCCACGCATTCCACTGGGTGCGATAACCCGGTTGCGGATTGACCACGAACTGCTGCACGCCGTCGATCATCTGGAAGGATGAGGTGCGCCTGGCGCGTTCTGAAATCGGCGTGTAGAGTTCCCAGCGGATTCCGTAGTCCAGCTTGAACTTTGGCGTCAGCTTCCACGAGTCCTGAACATACGCGTTGACGTCGTTACGATTGATGGCGGCGGGGCCGATGTGCTGGCCGCCGGAGATGAATTTTGGGGCCAGCGCAACCGTGTACGCAAACGAACTGCCGGAAAGGAAACCGGAGAGCGTATCGGGCAGCATATCGCCGGGCTGAATGTTGTGGGTTCCGCTCTGCGAGGGAATCGCCTCGGTAGCATACGCCGCGCCGCCGCCAAAGTCGTATTCGCCGTTGGGGCTGATGCCGAAGTAGGTGGTGTCGCGATTGCCGCGGAACTCCGCGCCGAATTTGAAGGCGTGCCTGGCGGTCACGTACGCCACGTTTTCGCGGCCCTGGAAGAGATTGCCGTAGGCCTGCATCACGGAACCGCCGGCCGAATTGAAGGCCTCATAGAGGCCGTCGTTGAATTTGACCGCGGGGTCGGTGGGGTCAGCCGTAACAAAGCCCGGCGTGGAGCGCGTAATGCTGATCGACGACTCGAATGTCAGCCGCGGCGTGGCCGTCCGCGTCCATGTGCCCACCACGTTGCGCTGGCGATCGACGTACTTGATGCCGAAGGCAGGATCGACGGCCGTCTGATCCGGATTGGTGGTGGGACCGGTGAGGTTGTTGAAGTTGAAGCGCGCGAAAAACTTATCTTTCGCCGAGATCTTGTGATCCAGCCGGATTTCGAACTGATCCGCATCCGTGGCCACCTTTGACGCGGTGGCGTAGGTGCGCGCTCCGTAGGGGCCGGGGAGATCGTTCGGCTTCGGATAGCGCGCCAGAATCGCGGCAATGGCCGGAACGACATGAACATTCAGCGTGTCGGTGCTGCCATCCGCGTAGGTGACCTGGTCAATGCCGGCGCGCTCGTCCAGCGTGGGCACGGGCATCACCTGCGTGGTGCCCAGCACCTGCCGGAAGCCCTGGTACTCAAAGAAATAGAAGGCGCGCTTGCGGCCATCGAAGATGTGGGGCAGATAAACCGGGCCGCCGTTGGTGAAGCCGAACTCGTTGCGCCGGAAGGGCGGGATGCGGCCGGGATACACGGGGGTGGGGTGATCGAAGTAGTTGCGCGCGTCGAAGGCGGAGTTGCGGACGAACTCAAAGACCGATCCGTGAAAACCGCTGGCGCCGGAGCGGGTGCGGATGTTGGTAAAGCCGGCCGCGCCTCGGCCGATCTCCGCGGGCATCCAGCCGGAGACGGAGTCAATGCCTTCCACCGCGTCGACGTTGAAGTTGGAGAAGGTTGCGCCGCCCATCTCGGGATCGCTGATGTCAGCGCCATCCATGGCGAAGGTGGCTTCAACGCCGCGCTGGCCGTTGATGGCGAACTGGGCGGTAAAGTTGGTGGCGCCGTTGGTATCGGTCATGGTGCCGGCGGCAAGCAGAAGGAGGGTGCTAAAATCGCGCTTGTTGAGCGGCAGTTCGCTGACCGCCTGGCTGGACAGTTCCATGCCTCCGGTTGCGGTCTGGCTCTTGAGGGCGGCCACGGTCAGTTCGCCGCGGTTGGAGAGGGTGAGCACAACCGCCGGAGCCGACGCATCCAGGTCAATGGGCTGGGCATAGTCGAAGCTGCGGCCATTTGATTCCACCGAGAGCCGGTATTGCCCGGCGGGCAGAGCGGAGAACCGGAAGCGGCCATCGGCCCCGGTGACCGCTTCGGCCTTTGCAGCTGCGGAAGCAAGCCGCACCCTGGCGGCGGGAATGGGCGCGCCGGCGGGATTGCGCAAAACTCCCTGCCAGGAGGGTTGAACTGTCGCTTGCGCCCACGCGCCTGAAGGTGAGATCAGCAGCACCAAAAGCAACAGAAGCCAGAAACACATTCCATGGCATATTGCCAGCGAACCGCACAGCCTGCATCCGCTGCCCGAGATGACTTTCACAAAATTACTCCTGCAATTCTGAGACCTGGAATACTCATCAACTACCCCATCTATCGGTCCCGAATGGCCGGCAAACAGTGGCGTAACTGATTTTTTGCGCCATCGATTCAGGTAAGCGGGCAGTTTCAACTATTAGAACACGGGGCAGACAGACCACTTGTGCTAAGACTGTGTGTTTTAGTCATTGTGCCTGGATATGTGCGGGCGAGGACGCCCGCACGACAGCCGGCCGGGAGGCCGGCGCTACATTCATGACCTTGCAAATTCAATCAGTCACGGCATTAAACCATTTTTTACCAGACCAGAGTGACCACCGAGTCCGCAGGCATCCGGACCTGAAGCGTGGATGAATCGAGGCCGCAGTCCAGTGTGCGCGCCTCGCCGCGGTTGGTGAGAATCAGCACGCGGCTTCCATCCGGATTTTCCAGCGCCACATGCTCGACGCCGGCGAGCTTCCCTTGCGAGGCAAGCACGCGCGCGTTGCGCCGGATGGCCTTGGAGTAGTGGGCAAAGGCCCAGTACTGACCGCTACGCGTGATTTGCTGCGTGCGCGAGTCGATGGTGACCACGCCGCCGCACGAGAAGGGGCCGACATTGGGTTTGCCCTGTTCGTCCAGAGCCAGATTCCATCCCACCAGGCAGCGGCCCCAGTTGCGCAGAACACCGGTAAAGGTCTGCGACCACGCGCTCCAATCAGTGGCGTAATCCGGCTGGGTGTAGTCCGGTCCGCCCTCGGTCCAATACGCGCTCTTATTGGGGAACGCCTCATGCACGCGCGACATGGCATCCACGGTGCCGGCATAACCGTGCCAGGCAACCCCGTCCGCGTATTTGTTCACCCCTGGTTCGCCCAGCTCGTCCATCGCGCGTCCCCACAGGTTGTAGTTGTGGTCGAGGAGCCAGATTTTTGTGTCGAGAGAAGCGTGCTCCAGCGCCGGTCCCAGAAAGTTCTGAATGAAATCGATCTCGTACTCCTGGCCCCACAAACACGCGGGCATTCTCCCATCCTGGTCGGTGTCGGGCTCATTCTGGACGGTGACGGCATCGATTTTTACGCCCTCGGCGGCATACGCCTCGAGGAAGCGAACAAAATACTGCGCGTACGCGGCGAAATAAGGCTTGCGCATCGAGCCGCCCAGCATGGATCCTCCGGCCTTCATCCATCCGGGCGGGCTCCACGGCGAGGAGAAGAGAAACAGCTCCGGATTCATCTCACGCGCCGCGCGCAGCGAGGGAAGAATGTACGCGCGGTCGTGTTCAATGCTGAAGTGTTTGAGCTCCGGGTCCGGCTCCGGCGAATCGTCGAAGCTGTACACGCTTCGGGAATAGTCACTGGACCCGATACAGGTGCGGGCCACGGAAAGGCGCAGGCCCTCCGGCCCAAAAAACTCGCCGATCAGTTCGCGGCGCCCCTGAGCAGGCAACTGACTGAAGAGATAACAGGAGGCGTCAGTAAAGGCCGCGCCAAACCCCAGAACCGTCTGGCGCCTGCTGGCCGCATCGATGCGAATGTCGAGGCTGACGTCCGGCGCGGCCTTTTGCCACCGCGGCGATTCGAAGCCCGCGAACCTCTGCGCGCCAGAGGTTACCCAGGCACGGACCGGCCGCAGAGTTTCACTTGTCTGGCTCCACAGCAGAGGCCCCTGGGAGAGCGCGGAAACAGCGGCTGCCCCAGCGATATTTTGCAGAAAATCACGTCGCGTCTTCATGGTCATGATGAATCCTTACAATCGATGCTTTGAAACATAATTGAAAACCGTGCGGCGCATGGGGGACCGACCCTGCGCCGCAAAGTTGCCGTTCGCCGCTGAACTGCCGCTGAGCTTCTCAGCCGTGGTCGTAGAAGCGGAAAAAGAGCGACTGTTTGGAGACCGGCTCGACGCGCTTGATCAGCTCCGCCAACTGGCTGTCGTTCAGAGGCGTAAACTCCTGCGCCAAGTGCACGTTCTCTTCCAGCTGCGGCACGGTGTCGCAGCCGATGATGACCGTGCTGACCGGGCGGGAGAGGGCGTAGTACATCGCCTCGCGCATGGTGATGGTTCCCGGCGTGGGCGCCAGCACCATGCCTTCCCACATATGCTTCTGCGCCTCGATGGGCGGCGGCGTCCACGTGGAAAGAATGCGGCCGCGGCCGGGAATCTTCATGCCGATGATGCCCATTTGCTTTTCGACCGCCAGCGGCAACAGCGTATCGCTGAAGCTGTAGTGGTGCGGGTCAGCGGCGTTGATGGCCATCAGAACCGTGTCGAAGGGATATCGCCTGATGCACTCGATCAGGCTATCGGGCCGGAAGTGGCCGGTGATGCCGAGAAAGCGCACCACCTTCTGCTGCTGCATCTCGATCAGCGCTTCCATCGCGCCGCCCTTGGCGAAGACCGCATCCACATTGGCCATGGTGCCGATGTCGTGCAACTGCCACAGGTCCACATGGTCGGTGTGCAGCAGTTGGAGCGACTTGTCGATCATGCGCAGCGACGCGTCGCGGTCCCGCTCCTTTGTCTTGGTGGCCACAAACGCCTCGTTGCGCCGGCGCGCCATCACCCGGCCCACGTACTGCTCGCTCCAGCGCTCGGGACCGCCGTAAATGGAGGAGGTGTCGATGTAGTTGACGCCCAGATCGAGCGCCCGCTCGATAATCGGCACGGCCACGTCGAAGTTATTCGGCTTCTCCAGGGAGCCTTGCCCGCCCAGCGAGAAGATGCCCACCTTATAGCCGGTCTTGCCCAGATTCCGCGTGGGCATGGACGCGGGGGTCCTGGGGTTGGATGGCAGCCCGGGGAGAGCCTTTGGTGTGCCGGCCAGCGCTGACGGCGCCAGCAATGCGGCGGTAATGGCTCCGCCCGCCTTTAGAAACTCACGGCGACCCTGCTTCCACGCCGCCACCGGTTGATGCTCGCTCATACGACCTCCTCGACAGAGAGTAAATCCCTGTGAGAATTCATCATAAACCTGGGATGCTGTTGAGATGAAGATAAAAAGCAACACTACGGGCCTTGACTGCTCAGCCGATGAAGGCGCTACTGATACCGAAAATGCCGATTATTTCTCCGGCGACGGCGCCGGTTGCTGCGCAGGTGTTCTCCTGGGCTGGCCCTTGTTGATCTTGTTGAACAACTCCTCGTCGGCTGCCTTGTTGAGAGAGCTGGCCTTGGCGAACTCGGCCTTGGCTTCCTCCATCTTTCCCATCGAACGGTAGAGCCGCCCCAGGCGCCAATGCACGTTGACGTCGTCGGGGATGAGTTTGGCGGCCGCGGTCAACTCGCGCAGCGCCTCCTCGTTGCGGCCTGACTGGGCAAGGACGATGCCCAGGTCGAGGTGCGCCAACCCAAGCCCGGAGTCCATCTTGAGAACCTTCTCCAGCAGCGGAGCGGCGGCCTCGTACTGGTTCTGCTGAACCTCGGAGTCGGCCAGGTAGAGCATTGATTGCATGTGATCGGGATCGTTGGCCAGTTCGGCCTGAAACTCGCCGGCCGCCTCCCGGTACTCGGTCTGCGTCCACAGCAGATATCCCAGGCCGAAGTGCACGTTCGGCTCCCTGGGATTGGCCTTTATGGCGGCGCGGAATTGCTGGATTGCGCCGGGGGTGTCCTTCAACTCGCTCAGCGCCTCACCGGCCAGCATGTCGGATTCGGCCGATTCCGCGTCCAGCATGAGGATCTCGTGGTAAACGTCGAGCACGCACTGGAACTTCCTGGACCACAGGCAACTGTGCGCCAGGGCCAGGCGCAGGGGAAGATTCTGCGCATCGCGTGCGGCGGCCTTCTTCAGAAATGGAATGGCCTCAGCGTATTCCCCCAGGCCATAATGCGCCATTCCGATCAGAATCGTCAGGCGCTGGGCCTCGGGCGAGGAAGGCGGCTGGCTCTCGAGCAGTGGCTGGAATACCTGGATAGACTGCTTGAAATCCTCGTCTTTGAAGAGCGCGAGACCGAGGTTCAGGCGCAGGCCGGGGTCTTCGGGATCCATCTCCAGAGCCTTACGGTAAAGAGGCACGGCCTCCTTGTAATGTTCCTGGCGGGCTTCCAGAAGGCCCAGGTGTGCGTAAGGCTCCGGATTCGAGGGATGAGCCTTGAGGAAAACGCGCCACGCGGCCTCCGCCTCTACATTCTTACCCTGCTGCTCGAGGGCCAGCGCGATCTGCCGCTGGCTCGGCGGCGGCGAGGCCTGCCCCAGGCAGAGGGCGGCTCCCATGGCCCATCCCAGGGCGATTCCGCATCGTATGGCCCGATTGATTCGCATCCTTATATCAATATTACTGATCCGGCCCCAAAGAAATGCAACTCTCCCTCCCACCCATTCCACATTTTTTCTTCGAAAAGACGCGGAATGGATGGGGCACAGCGTTTCAAAACTTCTGGGCCGGATCAATATTGGCCTTGACGCGCCGGAGGGAAAACTCAGACACGGAACAAAGAAAAGGGCGCGGCAGGTATAGCCTGCCGCGCCCTGGTTGAGGGTTACAAGTTAGAAGACGAACTTGCCGCCCAGTTCGAGGTTGCGGGGCTGTTGGGTCCCCGTAAGCTGTCCGTAATTGCCGCTACCTACAGAGGTGCTGACGGAGTTGAATTCAGTGTGGTTGAAGGTATTGAACGACTGGAAGCGAAGGTCGAAGTGAGCCGATCCTGCGATGGCAAACGACTTATAGAGAGAAGTCGTGAAGTTCACGCGGCCGGGACCAACGATTGCATCCCTGCCCGATTGGCCAAAGCCCAGGTTGAGTCCGCCCGCCCATGATGGGATAGGAGCGGTAAACAGGCTTGGACTGTTATTGAACCACTGCGAGACCTTCTTGGGATAGGTCACCTTCCCATTTTGGGTTGGACGATTGGAGTAACTGCCGCCCAGGCCGATGGGATCATAGTTGAGGCTCATGCCCGCCGCGAAGGGCACGCCGGTCTCATCGATGACAGTACCAGCAATTGTCCATCCGCCGGCGAGTGTCTTGACCAAGCCGGTGCTCTTGGTGGCGATGGGCAGTTTGTAGACGTAGTTGGCGCTGAGTATCTGGCGGCGATCATAACCGCCAGAGGCCTTGTCATACTTATAGTACCAGGGGTTGCTTATGATGTTGCCGCCGCCGTTGTCTACAGAGATGACATCGATTTCGTGCGAGTACGTGTAATCGAGTTCACCGCTGAGACCCCAACGGTTCTGGATGCGAAGAGCGGTCTGGAAACCGTTGTAGTTCTGGTTGGTTGCGTTTTCATTCTGCTCGATGGTGGTATAGCCATTGAATGCCCGGTAGGGGTTCATGCCGCCGTTGTTGGAAAAGCTGGTGACGGGGTCCGAACCATAGTTACCGGAGCTATCGCCAGCGACCCGGCGAGCGTCCTGACAGGTCGTCGAAGGAACTGTACAGAAGAACGGCGCCGTACCGAGGGCAGTATTCACATAGCCAACGTTGGGGTTCATATTGTTGATTTGGGTGCCGGCGTCCTGGTGCCATGCGACGTTGCCGACGTACTGAACCACCCAAATGAGCGAGCGCGTGATTTCACGCTGAATGCCAAGGCTGAACATCGCCGTTTCAGGCGCGCGGTAAGTCTTTGGCAGGCTGGTTGCGCCGCCGGCAAAGATCAGGGCAGACGGGCTGAGGACAGCACCGGTGTTCCAGCTCTTTCCGGGAAGGCTGAAGTAAGGATCGCCTACACTGAGCGAAGGATCGAAGGGCGGGCTGGTGGCTGCGTCGAAGATATCATTGCCCTGCATGCGCTCAAAGAAGGTTCCAAAGCCGCCGCGGAGAATGGTCTTGCCGTTGCCTAACAGATCGTCAGAGAATCCGACGCGGAATTGCAGCGTCTTGTAGTCGTTATCAACCGCGCCCACCGGGAAGTGATTCTGACCGGTGAGGCCGGTGCCGTTGATATACGAGGGGATAGCATTGGTATCGGAACTCGCTTGTCCTACTGACGGAATGGGAGCGCTCTTGTCGAAGTAGAACAGGTACGGGCTGGCCGGGTCGATGGCGCCGCTGGCATCCCAGATGGGAGCCGCCGCCGGGTTGGAATTGTACAGGCCCTGTTGGAAGCTTCCCACCAGGTGTTGGCGCTCCCAGGCATGCGGCAGAGCGTCATAACGGATGCCGAGCTGTAAGGTCAGGCGCGGCGTAAAGTGCCAGTTATCCATTGCGTAGACCGAGTTCGTCTGGTTGACGTAATGGCGGATTGGCGCGTACTGGTTCTGGTTGTAGCCGCCGGGTATGCCCAACAGCATATCCATGAGGCCGTCGTTCGTCAACGTGTTGAAGCCATAGTTGCCCTGCGCATCGCCGTAGAGCATCTGGTTCTTGGTATAGCGCATGTAGCTGTACCCGAACTTGTACTGATGCTTGCCGGTGGTGTACGAGATGTCCACTTTGGGCTCATAGTCCTGGGCTGCGTTGTGATAGGGCTCGGTGGCCGTATCTTCCGCCGTCCAGTAAGGTCCGCCAAAGCCTTGGACGCCGGGCCAGATTTTGCGTCCGATGGTATAGGCCGTGACAGCCGGAGCAACACTCCAGGTAGACGGCAGGAAGGTGTTCGGGCTGGGCGAGATGTCAGCCCCGTTGCCGTCGTAGTTAAAGCTGGCTTCCAGCAGAAGGTTGTTGCTGATGGAGCCGGTCAACTTGATGGCCGCGCTGTGGGCAGGCGAGTTAAGAATGCTGGTCAGGGTGTTGTAACTGCACCAGCACCAGCCCAGTTCCGGGTTGCCGAAGTTATCAAGCTCTGAGTCGCCGATGTAGTGGCCAAGAATCGCCCATTTGTCGTTGAAGTTGTGATCGATGCGGACGATGTCGTCACGATCCTTTAACGGGAGCGATTTGCTGGCGATGTTGTAGTCCCTGCCGGCAACGTTCGGCGCGGGCAGGATGCCCGCATTCAGATAAATGACACCGTTGGGGTCAAATAGACTGGCCGGAATGGTGTTGGAAGGGAATGGAGTATTAGGCGTCAATCCCAGCCCCGCCAAGTGGTTCACATAGTAATCCGAGGTAAGCGAAACTTTCGGAACCACAAGAGCGTTGCTTGAAGCGAAGAGAGGCGCGACATATGTGAGAGGCGTGCCTAACGTTGGAATGTCGGCCGGGTCGATGGTGGGGTTGTTGCTTGATGCAGCACCGGTGGTCTTGCGCCATTCTTCATTCCAGAAGAAGAAGGTCTTCTTCTTATTGGTGTTGTAGGTCTTGGGAATGTAGAGCGGTCCACCTATATTCCAGCCATAGATGTTCCACTGCGTATGCACTCTCGGGGTAACCGGAGTCGTAGTTTTGTTGAAATAGGAATTGGCGTTGTAGTCGGTGTTGCGGTTCTCTTCCCAGAGCGAGCCATGGAACTTACTGGTTCCGGACTTGAGCGAGAGGCTGATGGTGGCGCCCGAGGAGATGCCGTAATCGGGAGGATAGTTGGAGGTCAGCATCTGGAACTCGGCGATGGCGTCCTGCGAAGGCTGAATCTGCATGCCTCCGGCGCCGCCGCGGTCACTCGACTCGCCGCCGTCAATGAGCCAGAGGTTGTGGCTCTGGCGCAGGCCGTTGATGCTGATGCTGAAGTTAGCGCCAAACGCTGTGGGTGGGTCATCGTCCGGCAGGAGCGAGCTTACGCCCAGGCCGAGGGCAGCCAAAGCCACAAAGTTGCGGTTTTCCGTGGCGATATTGGAGATGTCCTCGGAGGTGATCAGGGTGCTGACCACGTTGGAGTCGGCCTGCACGGTAAGGGCGTCGGCCACGACGTTCACGGTCTGCGTATCACTGCCGACGGTGAGCTTGACGTCAACGCGGAATGTCATGGATACGTTAACCACGATTCCGCTTTTCACGAAGTTTTGAAAGCCCTTGGCCGTGACTTTCAGGTTGTAGGTGGAGGGGTTCAAGCCGGCAATGTCATACAAACCGCTGCCGCTGCTGACGGTTGTGCGTGTGCTGCCAGTGGCCTGATCGGTGAGGGCAATAGCTGCTCCCGAAACGACGGCTCCCGTCTGGTCAGTAACGATGCCGGTGACATCAGAGTTGGCTTGCGCAAAGGCACCCACGCACGCCAACACGAGGAACAGCGGCAACAGGATAATCCAGTATCTCGCTTGTTTCATGTGACCTTCCTTTTTTGAAATTGATGCTGGTTGAGTTGCGTCATTTTCCTGCGTATCAGAAATGAGGCCGGTTAAAGCGCACCGGAAAATGCGAACAGTCGCAACAATCTGCGTAGATAAATGACTCAAATTACCTCACAAATTCTTCTCCGTCCATGACAGCAGCGGAGAAAAACAGAAAATGTTGAACTGCCGGCAGATTCGCTTCATGCTTGTCTTAGCGATCGACTGCTCAAAAGATCGCTTTTCCGCCTGCCTGGCAGCGATACACACGAACCCTTTTTATCCATTCATTCCACACCGCCAACACATTGTCGCGAGACAATGCGCTGATTTTGAGAACGAAAAATCCTGGATAAAACGTTTAAGGCATTTAAACTCCACGAAATAGCTCTTGTCAAGGGAAATAATGAGCAAAATTGGACAAGGAGCAGTAAGGAACCGGTCTGAGGATGGGAAACAAAGAGCGAAAGTCGTCATGCCACGCCGCGAACCTCCTTCAGCCCTTCGCCGAAGGGGCTGTGCCAGACGGTCAACAGGGTTCATTTGGGTCAGGTTCGACGCCACTTCCGGCCTGTTGAGCGCAGATTTCCCGGGAGACTTCCGGTTTGTCAAATCATTTATTATGTGTAATATACAATCCAATTAAACAAATATATGAGTGCGCTGGATGTTGGGAGGCAGTGCCTCCTCAGAATTGCGCGTCCATTATCCCCCGCCAAACTCGTGCCGCGTTACGAGTCCCCGGCGCAGGCTCATTGCAAGCGCCTTCTGGGCCAGGGAGGCGCCGGTTACAATAAAATTCATGCGTGGAGGACTCACTTTTGTCACGTAAATCCGGATTTTTGGCCACTCTCGTCGCCTATACACTCTTTGTTTCCGGTTTGACCACGGCAACATTGGCTTCCCAGGAAGCAAAGCAAGAAGGGATGCAACAATCCCAGGGTGGAATGGCCAATGGCGGTCCACACGAGGCTGAATTCGACAGCCAGCACCGCCCCATCACCGCCGGCGGCTTTGTAAAAACCGGCCCCATCGTCTTCCAGGATGTTGCCGAGATCGCCGGGCTTACCGGCTGGCACCACACGGCGGGCACTCCCGAAAAGCGTCTCATTCTGGAGGCCAAGGGTCCCGGCGTCTGTCTTCTGGACTATGACAACAGCGGCTGGCTTTCTATCTACTTGGTGAACGGCTCGACGTACGATGCGCTTTCCGGCAAAACCACTCCGCCACATGCAGCTTTGTTTCACAACAACCACGATGGCACCTTCACCGACGTGACGGAAAAGGCCGGCGTGGCCAACGACCGGTGGGGATACGGGTGCGCGGTGGGCGATTACGACAACGACGGCTGGCCGGACCTGTATGTAACCAATTACGGGAAGAACCGCCTTTACCACAATAACCACGACGGAACCTTTACGGATGTCGCGGAAAAAGCCCACGTCGAGCTCGGCACGTGGTCCACGGGCGCAACCTTCGGCGACTATGACGGCGACGGGCGGCTGGACCTTTTCGTGGGTGGATACCTGCAGATGGATTTGTCCAATCCTCCGGTCTCCGGATCGAAGGCGGTGGGCTATGCCTTCTGCCAGTACCGCGGGGTGCAGGTGATGTGCGGCCCGCGCGGCCTGAAGGGCGAACGGCACCATCTCTTTCACAACAACGGAGATGGAACCTTTACGGATGTCAGCAAAAAGCTTGGGGTGGACAATGCCAGCGGATACTACGGCCTGGGAGCTCTGTTTGCGGACGTGAACGGGGACGGCAAGCCGGACCTGCTGGTGGCCAACGATTCCACGCCAAATTATCTCTATATAAACAAAGGAGATGGGACCTTCGAAGATCAGAGTTACGAAAGCGGATACGCGCTCAACGAGAGTGGCCGCGAGGTCTCTAACATGGGCATCGCCGCGGGTGACTACGAGAACAACGGCCACCTTTCCATCGTGAATACCGTCTTTTCCGACGACTACAACGTCCTGTTTCAGAATGACGGGAAAGGGTTTTTCACCGATGTCAGCTACCTGGCGGGCATCGCGGAGTCGTCCATCCCGTTTGTCGGTTTCGGCGACGGATTTCTCGACTACGACAACGACGGCTGGAAAGATCTGCTGATCATCAATGGCCACGTCTATCCGGAGGTGGATAAACACCCGGGGTGGGGAACCAGCTATGCCCAGCGTCCGCTGCTCTACCACAACCTGAAGAACAGTAAGTTCGAGCTGGTTCCGGCGGTCGAGGGAACCGGGCTGGCCGTCGTCAGCGTTGGCCGCGGCGCAGCCTTTGGCGATATCTTCAACGACGGCAAGATTGACGTGATCATCAACAACATGGATGGGGTTCCGGTGCTGCTTCGCAACGTGAACAATGACCACCACCACTGGGTGGAACTGAAGCTCATTGGGGGACCGAAAAGCCCGCGCGACGCGGTCGGAACCACGGTCTACCTGGAAGCGAACGGGATGCGCCAGCGGGGAGACGTGCTGAGCGGCGGCAGCTACCTATCTTCCAACGATTTTCGGGTTCACTTTGGGCTGGGCGACGCACTAAAAACAGGGAACGTGGAGATTCACTGGCCATCAGGCGCAAAAGAGACGCTGCAACTTCCCGCCGTGGACCGGATTTATACCATCACCGAGGGCGTGGGCATCACCGGCGCCCTGTGCGGCGGCAATCCCTGCGCAGCTGAGCCTTCGGCTCCTGCTCCGCCGCCGGCCAAGGCAGCCAAACCAGCTCCGGCTCCGCTGACGGCCAAGGCGGGCAAACCTTGAAATCTCTACGATGGCCGTAGGGAGAAACAAGCGTGGACCGGGAGGTCCACACTACAGCCGGCCGGGAGGCCGGCGCTACAGTTTGGAACCCTGCGGATCGGCAACGCTGGTAAGGCCCTAAAAATAAATCGGGTGGAAGCCCAGCGAGAGGGCACCACCCGGAAGGTCACATGATGATCGTGCGATCCTGCTAACATTCACAGGCTACCGGCAACTCAATGGCTTGTCTTGACCCAAACGAGTGAGCCTGGCCTCCATCCATAGGTGGAGACAAAGCCGGCTTATTTTGCGATAGTCTGCTTTTATTCCTGTGCAATCCCGCGCCTTTCCAATTACTGTGGAGGTGCGCAGTTTGGCGCAGGTTGACGATTGCTTGAGGGTACTTCCAGCTGATTCCATGGCCCAAAATCACGCCAATTCGATGAATGCAGCGAGGGAGGCCGCCCGGCGCACGCCCCTGTGGGGCGGAGCACATGGTACGGCTGCGCTGTGCGGCCTTCTGGCTGCATGGCTGCTGAGCTGCGGGCTTCCCGGCCTGGCGCTGGAGCCTTCCACCACGCTGGCTAACTACGGCCGTCAGGCGTGGGTGATGGAGAACGGCCTGCCGCAGAACACGGTGCAGGCGCTGGTCCAGACTTGGAACGGCTTTGTGTGGCTGGGAACCGAGGCGGGACTGGTCCGCTTTGATGGCAACGGCTTTACGGTCTTCGACCGGAATTCCACTCCGGCCCTTCCGGGAAACGACGTCCGCTGTTTGCTGGAAACGCGCGACGGAGCGCTGTGGATAGGGACCAGCGAGGGGCTGGCGCGGTGGAAGGACGGGGTGGTGACGGTCTTTACGACCAAGGACGGGCTGCCGGGAAATGGAATCCGAGCGCTGGTGGAGACGAGTGACGGGGTTCTTTGGGTTTGGACGGACCTGGGATTGGCCAAAATGATCGGAGAGCGATTTGCATCGGAAGAGGAGACTCAAAAGTCAACGATCACCGCAGTATTGCCTTATGGAAACGGCAAATTGTGGGTTGAAGAAGCTCAATCCAAAGCTGTCTATGATGGTAATTGGGGTTACGTTCAGTATTACACTGAATTTCCTAAAGAAGGCATCGCCTACCTGGATGATTTCCCCAAAGCTGGCTCACTTTTCGGCAGCAGGAGCTTGATCGAAATAACACGCGACAGTGTATTTGTGACCCATCCTAAGGATGTTGTGGCTCGCTTGAAAGTTGGCGTTGCACTTCCCGGCAGCCGCATTCAGGCAGAGCACGTTGACCGCGAAGGCAGCCTGTGGATTGGGACCAACGGCGGGCTGGCTCGGTGGGCTGAAGGAAAGCTCGAACGGCTGCCGGTGACCGATCCACTGGCCACGGCGTCGGTGCTGGCGCTGATGGAAGACCGCGAGGGCAATCTGTGGGTGGGGACCGAAACCGGCGGGCTGCACATTCTGCGCGATCAGCGTTTCCACACCATCGGCGCGCGGGAGGGCCTTTCTTCTGATGCGACGACCGCCGTGGTGGAAGACGGCGCGGGCACGCTCTGGGTGGGGACCAGTGGAAGCGGGCTGAATGCCCTTCGCCGGACTGGAGATGGGAGCATCGCAATTCGCTCCTACACGGTGCGCGACGGCCTCGTAAGCGACGTGATTCTCTCTTTGGCCGCCGCACCCAACGGCGATCTGTGGGTGGGCACGCCGGACGGACTCAATCGGATTCGCAAGGGCGCGATCGATTCGTTCACCTCCGCCGACGGCCTACCGGACGACTTCATCCGCTCGCTGCTGGTGGACTCCGATGGGTCGCTGTGGATCGGGACGCGGCGCGGGCTTACGCATTGGGTGGGATTGAAGGCCGGAGCGCCTTCCAGCGCGCAGATGGAGACCTTCACGCAGGCCAACGGTCTGGGCAGCGATCTGGTGGGCGCGATGGCGCGGGATGGGCACGGCGACCTTTGGGTGGCCACCTTTGCCGGGCTTTCGCGACTACATGGTGGCAAGATCGACAATTTCACGACCGCCAACGGGCTCTCCAGCAACGTGGCCACGGCTCTTTTGTCGCTTAGCGATGGAACGTTGCTGATCGGCACGCAGGACCACGGCTGGAACGTGTGGAATGGGCGGAGTTTTTCGGTGGCACAGCAGAACGGCCAGGAGCAGGCGGCCATCCACGCCATTCTGCAAGACGGCGGCAACCATCTCTGGTTCGCCACCGCCAATGGAATCGCCCGCTGTGACGATGCAGGGGCAGCCAAGGACCCTCAGACGCCGGTCTGCTCTCACTGGCTTGAGTTCGGCGCCGCGGATGGGCTGCGCAGCCGGGAGACAGCCACCAACAGCCACCCTTCGGCCTGGCGCTCCCGCGACGGACGATTGTGGTTTGCCACGCCCAAGGGGCTGGTCGAGGTGGACCCGGCGCACTTTCCGGTGAACACGGTTCCGCCGCCGGTCGAGCTGGAGCGCTTTGCCGTGGACGATGTTCCCCAGCCGCTGCCGGGACCAGCGATTTCCGTGCGAATTCCCGCCGGACACGAGCATTTCCAGTTCGACTACGCGGGACTGAGCTTTACCGCGCCACAAAAAGTGCGCTATCGCTATATGCTGGAGGGCTTCGACCGCGGCTGGACCGAGGCCGGCGCGCGCCGCACCGCTTACTACACCAACATCCGGCCCGGCCGCTATACATTCCGCGTGCAGGCAGCCAACAACGACGGGCTGTGGAACACGGCGGGCGCGGCGCTCAGCTTCGAGCTGCGGCCGCACTATTATCAAACAGCCTGGTTTTACGCGCTGCTGCTGGCTGCCACGGCGGGGATTGTGGTGCTGTTGTTGCGGCTGCGCCTGCGCCGGGCGGAGGGCGAGTTTCGCGCCGTGCTGGGCGAGCGCAACCGTATTGCGCGCGAGATTCACGACACGCTGGCCCAGGGCTACGTGGGCATCTCGGTGCAGTTGGAGGTGCTGGCGGAGTTGTTGCGGTTGCACAAGATTGAGGCCGCGGCGAAGCATCTGGACCAGACACGCGAGCACGTGCGCGAGGGGCTGGCCGAGGCGCGGCAATCGATCTGGGCGCTGCGCTCGCAGGATACGGACGAGACGACGCTTCCGGTCCGGCTGAGCCGCATGGTGGAAGCCGCGGGCGGTCACGGACTGGAGGCCAAATCAAGCATCTTTGGCGCGTACCGGCCTATGCCTCCAGGCACGGAGCAGGAATTTCTGCGCGTGGCCCAGGAAGCGATTCATAATGTTAAGCAGCACGCCGGGGCGCTGCATGTATTCGTGCAGTTGGAGTACCGGCCAAACGAGGTTGCGCTGGAAGTGCGGGACGACGGGCGCGGGTTTGCAGCGAACCAGGAGACAGAGTCCGCGTCAGGCCATTATGGGTTGACCGGAATGAAGGAGCGCGCGGCAGCCATTGGAGGAACGCTTGAAGTGAGCAGCAAGCCCGGCGAGGGAACCACGGTCAGGCTGCGGGCGGCGGCTCAGAAAGAGACAAGAGTAGACTCTGGAGATAATTCGAAGGAGCGACGGTGACCAAGGAATCCATTCGCGTGCTGATTGTGGAAGACCACCACGTGGTGCGCCAGGGACTGGTTGCACTGCTCAATGTGGCGGAAGGCCTGGAGGTAGTGGGCGAAGCCGCGGACGGCGTGGAGGCCATCGCGCAATTTCGCAAGCACCTGCCGGACATCACGCTGGTCGATCTGCGGCTGCCGCGGCTGAGCGGCGTCGAGGTCATCGAGCGCCTCCGCATGGAGACGCCGCAGGCGCGCTTTATCGTGCTCACCACCTACGACGGCGACGAGGACATCTATCGCGCCCTGCAGGCCGGCGCCAAGGCTTATCTGCTGAAGGGCATGACTTCAGAAGAACTGATTGCGACAGTTCGCATGGTTCATGCGGGCAAGTCGTATATTCCGCCGGGGATCGCCCAGAGGCTGGCCGAGCGGATGGGCACCGAGGAGCTGACGCCGCGAGAGTTCGACGTGCTGGAGCAGATTGTGCGCGGCAAGAGCAACAAGGAGATCGCCTCTGAATTGACGGTTTCAGAGGCCACGGTGAAAACGCACATCAACAGTTTGCTGAGCAAGCTGGGAGTGACCGACCGCACGCAAGCCGCCACGGCCGCTATCCAGCGCGGGATTGTTCCGCTCGAATCCCTCAGAAAGCCAAATCTATGAGCCGAAAATTTACGAAAATATTCATTCTTCCCGGAGTTATTCTGCTGCTTTTGTCGCCGCTTGTACAGGTTGTACGGGCACAGAAGACGGCATGGCGGCAAGCTACCGACGCGGAGCTGGCGTCGCTGCTGCCGGCGCGGGCGCATGTGGAAAAGGAACACATCGAGACCGAGATGCGCACCGCCTCCGGCATCGTGAACAGCCGGGGCCATTTCATCGCCGGAGTGGTGCTGCTAACCGCCGGGTACTCCGCGGAGGGCAAGTATTCGCACTACCTGATAGTGCAGACACCGATCCGCATCGGCGGCATCGCCCTCAAGCCCGGCGAGTATGTTTTCGGATGGGTGCGGGCGGGCGACGCGCTGCGTGTGCATTTCAACGAGGCGGCAAGCGGCGCTCTCGTGGGAACGGCGGACGCGCATCGCATTGCGGGGTCGGGGCGCGTGGAGAACCTGCGCATCTGGCCTCCCGCCGACAAGGCATTGATTCAGATTGGGCGCTTTGGCCTTCCCTACGAGTTAGGCGAGGAGTAGTCGCCGTGGTCAATCTTGTCCGCGCGGCTCGCCGGTCGGCAGAAAAGCAACTCCGGAAATACTGCTTCCCGAAGCCAACTCGTCTCTGAGCCGCTCCGGATTCGGCCCGCTGCGGACAGCGGCCGCCTTGATCAGGCGCAACGCATCCACCGGCGCGGTCTGCGCGGGCAAGCGGAAGATCCACGGAACGTTTGTTGAAGTCAGCGCTTTGTCGCTGCTCAGCGCGAGCACCGGAACAAAAGCCTTGAGGGCCAGTTGCTCGGCCAGGTGGGCTGCATCGCGATCCAGAGCTACAATCACCAGCGCATGCTCGTCCATCAACGCGTGAACCAGCGCAGTTGAAGCCGCGCCCCAATTCTGGGCAACTTGATCTGTGGCCACCGGCTCGAGCTTCCACTCGCGCCCCCTCGCCGCGGCGGAGGCCAACTCAGCCAGCATCTCCGGCGAGCGCGCAATCTCATTTGCCTTCGGCCCGAAGAGAATCACACGCACCGGCCCCGGCGGCACGTCGGCCCGATGCGGCCCGGCATAGTCCACACCATCCTCGCCCACCCGCGCATACGGAACAGGGACTAGGGAATAGGGACTAGGGACTCGGGATTGCTTCTCATTTTCAGGTGGCGTCTGCCCCGCCGCAGGCGCCTTTTCCATTGTCGCCACGCGATACGTAATCGTGCCGTTGTGCACCGTACCTAAATACATGGGAGCGACATTCTTCTGGTTGGGATCGAAGATCATGTGGCCGGTGACGCCGTCGTACTCTTCAATATTGGCCAGCGCATCGTGAATGCGCGCGCGGTTCAGGCCCGCTTTGCAGATCGAGTCGAGCAGCATGTTCATCGCGTCGTAGGCCAGCGAAGCGAACTGCTCCGGCTTCTCATGGAAGCGCGCCTCAAAACGCTGGTTGAACTCCAGCCACCTGGCATCGTTGCGCGTGGGGTCGTAGGGGAAGACGGCCGCGAATCCTTCGGCTGCATCTCCTGCTTCGGCCAGCAGCGTAGGCCCCAGCGTGCGATATGCGCCGAAGACGCGCTGCTTCATTCCCGCGGCGCGCATCTCCTTCAGAATCTCCGCCGCCTGCGTCTCATCGGCCCACAACACGATGGCGTCCGCTCGCATGGAGCGAATCACGCTCAACTGCTTGGTAAAGTCCGAATCGCCGGGCAGGTACTTCTGCTCTATGACGATCGGATGGCCGAGCCTGCGCGCCGCATCGCGCAGCTTGAGAACGCCAAAGCGTCCGTAGCGCGAGTTCACGCGGAGAATCGCGACGCGCTTGAGTCCAAGCTCGGTGAAGATGTGGCGGGCCAGCGTCAGGCACTGTACGCGATCGTCCTGCAGGTCGGTAAAGTACCAGGGAATGTAGGTTTCGGGAATGGTGGGATCGGTGGAGGCCGAGTTGACGATGGGAATCTCCGCGCGCAGGGCCACGCGCAACGCTATGTGCGTGGACTCGGAACTGATGGAACCAAAGATCGCCCAGTCGCGGTCATCGTAGACCATCTTCACTACTTCATTGGAGGCCGAGCCCCAGATGGTGGGATCGGTGGGCCGGTCCTCGCCGTAGACCGCCTTCGCCTGCCAATTGTCGTAGTCGTTGTGCGGCATCAGCTTGAATGGTTTGCCCCCGTAACCGCCGTGGGCGTTGGCCTCTTCCACGGCCAGCTGCGCGCCATGCATCATGCGCAATCCGAAGACCGATTCAGGATTCGGCTCGACCGGCCCAAAGAAACCGATGCGCACTTCGGTGATATTTTTTGGCTCGGGAATATCCCGCGCCGCGCCGGAATAGATGTTGGGATGGATGTAGTTGAGGTCGTAGGGCTCGGCAAACTTTGCGTACGGGCTCAAATCCTTCGGCTCGCCGGCATAAGGCGTGACCACGCGATCCCGCGGCGGACCCGGAGGATGCGCGCCACACTCGCACGTCCCCTTGCCCGTCACCGTAACCGGACTCGCGTTCAGCTCCGTGGCCAGTTTGGAATCCGGGCTCGCATACTGCGCAGCATCCGGCCGCGCAACCGGCGCCTGCCCCACGGCAGGTGTCGCCGCGCTGCCGGCGGCCATCAAGCAGACCACGGCCAACAACCATCCCATGCGCATAACAACTACTCCTTGTCTGCCGCTACCCGATCCGTGCGAAACATGGCGATGGCCTCAATCTCGATAAGCAGCTCAGGCCGGCAGAGATGCGCCTGAATGCCGGTGGAGGCGGGCAGCGGATCGAGCCCCTGCTCCTTGAAAAACGCCGTGCGCCCCGCATTGAAGACATCGTAGTCGCGATCGATGTCGCGCAGGTAGCAAGAGGTGCGCACGATATCGTGCCAGGTGGCGCCCTCGCTCTTTAGCAGGCCGGTGATGTTGTCGAAGGTCCGCCGCAGCTGGGCGGGAAAGTCGCCGATGTGAACGCTCCGGCCTTGCTCGTCGATGGAGGCAGTGCCGGAGATGAGCAGAATGGCTACGCCGCCAATATCGATCCTCATGCCGCGCGAAAACGAGCTCGGCTTGGCGTAGTGAAAGGCCTCGTTGAGCACGCCGTGGTTGGTCATGGCGCGCTTTTCAATAGGTGCGTGTGCAATGGCTTCCAGAATATCTGCAAATGCATTCATGATGGTGTGGCTCCTTGTTTTCTTGTGTTCTTATCGTGGTTGTCGAATTCCGTGGCTCAACCCCTTGGCCGTGGCGACCCATATGTCGCTGCCCTGAAAGTCGATGCCGAGTACATAGTTGTGGGCCGGCGCGGTGGTGACGGCGACCGGGGTTACTTTGCCTTGCGCATCGCGCACCGTCATCTCCGGCTTGCCGTCCTTGAGCGAAGGGCGATAGACGGCCCAGTTCACGCCGTCGTAATAAGCCAGTCCCTTGTCGGTGCCGAACCAGCAATGATTTGCATCAACGCCCTTGATCGTGTTGATGAAGTTCGACGGAAGCCCGCTGTCCTTGGTCAGGAAGTTGTGCCAGTAGCGGCCGTCATAACGGCTGGCGCCGAAGTAGGTCGCCGCCCAGACGATGTTGTCCACATAACTGACTGCAGTGACAATCTCGTGGATCAGCCCCTGATCCTTGAAGAGCACCATCTCGGTCTCTCCGTCGGGGTCCTCATACTTGTCCCAGCGACCGGTCTGCTGCGTGTATTCGAGAAGCCCGCTGCCCCACACCGCGTAATAAACCTTGTCCGGCGCGGCAGAGACGCCATAGACCCAGATCTCCACCATAGGCGTGTTGCGCTCGTTGTAGAGCGTCCACTGGCCGGTGCGGGTATTCAGCTTGCAACCGCCCGCCGCCGTGGCTACCCACACGTTCTCGCCTTCCACGCTGACGCCGTAGACTACATCGTTGCTCAATCCGGAGTTCAACTGCGTGAAGGTATCGATGCGCCCACCGGAGATGCGGCTCAATCCGCCCATCGTCCCGGCCCACACGTCGCCCGTGCGGCTATCCAGCGCCAGGGACAACACGGCGCGATGCGCCAGACCATCTCTGGTGGTATATGTCTTCCACGCATGGTTCTCGTAAACTGCCAGGCCGTTTTCCGTTCCTGCCCAGATGCGGTCTCCATCCACCAGCACGGAAAAGACGTGATTGTCGGGCAGGCCGTTGGCGGTGGTGAAGTTCTCAAAGCGAAAACGGGGCACCTGCGGTGCGGCAGACGCCGCTTGCGCGGCATGAGATTTTTGCATTCCAGATTCAGGCACTTGCGGTGCGGCAGACGCCGCTTGCGCGGCATGAGATTTCTGCGCATTGGAGGATGGTGCTTGCGCGGCGAAAAGGAGAGGCGCGAAGGCCGCCAGCGCAGCGCCGATCATGAGCGTCTTCCATGCCAGTATTTTCATCGCGTCCTCAGGTATTCGATCAGGTCGTTGAGTTCGTCCTTGGTCAGGTCGTTGGTGCGCCCGTGCTTGTCGTCGGGATTGTAGACCGTCCAAATTTCTTCCAGCGTCTGCGCCGAGCCGTCATGCAGGTAAGGCGCGTGCAGCGCAATGCTGTACAGCGGCGCCGATTTCAACATGGCGGAATTGTCCGTGGGCTTGCGCGTTCCCACATCAAACAATTTGTGGTTCGTTCCCTTGGGCCCGCTATGGCAATAGTTGCAGCGGTTGGTCTCAGGAATCGGCTTGTCGAACTTGTCTGTGTCGCGCATGAACAACGCTAGTCCGCGCTCCTGCGCCGGAGTCTGTTCGCTGCCGGGCAGCCGCCAGCGATTGGGGCGCGGCTGCAAGCTGCGGATATAAAGCGCCAGATCGGCGAGCGTGAGGTCGTCGTAGTTTTCCGCGCGCCAGAAATACTTTTCCGTACGCGGGCCGCATTCGGTGGGAATGTTGGGATTGCCGCCATTCCACTTGTAAGGTCCGGTATCTTTAATGCCCTCGATCAGTTTGTTGGATACGATGTCGCGGCCAAATCCACTCGGTTCCAGTTGCCATGTGAATCCGTCGAAGGTGGAATCGATGTGGCAGGTGGCGCAGCCGATCTGTCCTTGAAAGGACTGGCGAGAGGTGTAAAAAGTCTGCTCGCCGCGGCGAATGGCGGAGACGCGCATGGGACTTGCCAGCTTGATGGTCGAGGCCACGCGATTCGTGCGCGTGTCGATGACGCTGATCGTATCATCCAGGCGATTGGCGACGAAGAGCCTGCGTCCGTCGCGGCTGAGCGTCAGCCCGCGCGGATCGTGCCCAACACTGATGCGCGCCACAATATAGTTTGCGCTGGCGGAAAGATCCTGTACATTCGAGCCCGGATGCGCGCGCGCATACCGCAGCAGACGCGGCACATCGATTACCGTGACCATCTCTGAACCGCCGCAGCTCACAAAGATGCGCGACTTGTCCGGCGTAATGGCCACGCCGAAGGGCCGCGATGCGTAGCGCTCCAGTTCATCGAGCGGAATCTCGACCGGCTTGCCCACGTCCGCTCCAAAGACCGTCAGCGTGAAATCAAAGTATCCGCCGTGTTCCAGATGCGCGATGGGCACAAGATTCTTGGGATGATATTCAGCCACTACGCCCAACCGCCCATCGGATGAGAAGGCCAGATGAAAGACGCCGGCGATGCGGTGCAGCGGCATACGGTCTACTACCACCGCGCGCGCCGTGTCGATCACCGTAATCTCCGACTCCGGCGCCGTGCGGTTATCCAGCTCGGTTCTCACGCGCGGCGGATTGGGGTAAACATGCGTAACGTATAACCTGCCGCCGTCAGGCGAAAGCGTCAGATAGCTTGCGCCGCGCCCGGCCGCCAGCCGCTTTTCTTCCTCGCCTGTCTGGGCATCGAGCACGGCCACATCGTTGCTGATGCGATTGGCCACATAGAGCCGCTTGCCCGCGCGATCTTCCACCACGCTCGACGGTTCCGCGCCCACCGGCCATGTCGCTGTGACAGCCAGCGTCCGCGTGTCGATCACCGAGAGCGTATCGTCCCAGGTGTTGGTCACAAACAGCCGCGCGCCGTCAGGAGAGAGCGAAAACCCGCGCGGCACGCGACCCACGGCGATGTTCTTAATCACCGCGAAGCTCGTCGCATCCAGCACGCGAACCTCTTCGCTCTGCTGGCAAAGCACGTAGAGCCGCGCTCCATCGGGCGAGAGCAGAAGCTCCAGCGGAGAAGCGTAATCCACGTCATCGGCATCGCTCGCGCGCACCGGGTGATTCATCCACAGCGCAGCCGCAAGCAGCGTCACGAACACCGCCGTCAGCCCCGTGATCACCGCGGTTTGTATGCGCCTGCTCAATTCGGCTCCCTTTCTCCCGGCTCTTGCACCGTCAGCACGCGGTCTACGCTGAGTTTTTCCAGCGTCTGCTCGCGCCCGCTAGGCCAATGAACGATCAGCTTATCCACCGTCGTTGCCTCGCCCAGGCCGAAGTGCAGGCGCTCGTCGTCCTGCGAGAGATAGCCGGAGCCGGCCACGCGTTCCGCCGTATGACGCTTGCCACCTGCGAAAACTTCAACGCGCGCGCCGATGCCGTCACGATTGCTCTTGGCCTTGGGACCGGGAGGATAGTTATGGTCGCCAGGACGCATCCCACCAACAAGTTTGATCGCGATCCAGTGCCCGGTATTGGTGGAAACGTTGCGCAGAAGCGTTCCCTTTCCGCCCAGGTTCACCGCAAACGCATCTATTTTGCCGTTGTTTTCGTAGTCGGCAAAGCAGGCGCCGCGCGCCGTGGTGCGCTCGCTCAGCACCGGTCCAGCCTCGCGCGAAACATCGGCGAACTTATCGTTGCCAAGTCCGCGAAAAAGCGTGTGCTCCTGGGGAATTAAATGAATCAGCCCGCCGTGGAAGATGAGAATGTCGAGCTGCCCGCTATTGTCGAAGTCGTAGACGCCCGTGCCCCAGCTCACGTACTGCGCGTTGGCCTGCGAAACGCCGTTGGATGCGCCGATGTCCTCAAAACTCATCTTGCCCGTGTTATGCAGCAAGCGATTATAGTGGCCATCGGAGACCCACAGGTCGAGCACTCCGCGGCCTTCGAGATCGGCAAAGACCGGACCCATCGATGAAGTCGATTCGCCATTCTGCCCATAGGCCGTGCCCGTCTCGTTGGCAATCTCCTCGAAGGTTCCATCGTGCTTGTTGTGGAAGAGAAAATTTTCCGTGCGATCGTTGGCGACGTAAATGTCGTCCCACCCGTCGTTGTCGAAGTCCGCCGCGGTCACGCCCATGGTGCGGCCTACGTATGCGCCGATGCCCGACTTTTCCGTCACATCCGTGAAGGTTCCGTCGCAGTTGTTGTGATAGAGCTTGTTGGTTTCGCCCTCATAATCCAGCGGCCCCGGATAGTTGTCGGCCGCGTAGTAGGCGCGATACTTGGGATCGAATTTGACGTAGCGGCCGATGAACAGATCGGCGCAACCGTCCTTGTCGTAATCCAGCCAGGTGGAGCTGATGGCCCAGCCGTCCACTTTGATGCCGGCCTTTTCGGTCACATCGGTAAAATGGCCGTTGCCGTCGTTGTGATAGAGAATCGTCCTGCCGTAGCCGGTCACCAGCAGATCGATAAAGCCGTCGTTGTCATAGTCGGCCGCCGTCACCGCCATTCCATACAAATCCGGATTGAGGCCGGACTTTGCCGTCACGTCGGTAAAGGTGCCATTGCCGTTGTTGCGATAGAGATGATTGTGCGGCGGCGTTGCCGGCTTTTCCTTGAGCGGATACGGATGCATCGAGTCGTCCAGCGGACGCCCGTTAACCACGTAGAGAGACTCCAGCCCAGAGTTGTTGTAGTCGAACCAGATGCAGCCCGCTCCCGTTCCTTCCAGCAGCGAGCCCAGTTGCCGCGACCCGAAGCTGTGCGTAAAGTTGATGCCCGCCTTATCACTGGCGTCTTCAAAGCGAATCGCCGGCACTTGCGGTGCAGCCGGCACCTGCGGTGCGGCAGACGGCGCTTGCGCGCCATGAATGGATTGTGCAAGCGGCAGCGGAGCAGTTTGTGCCGCAGCCAGGGAAACAGCGCCGAATAAAAGAAGAAAACGATAATTCATCTCAGTTGCCTCCCGGCGAACCACCACCCGGACGAAGAGCTGTCCGTGGGGAATCCGGCGATTTCTCTTGCGGTGCTTTTGCCGGCGCCGCGCCGGTCAGATCAGCCGGCGTAGTCGAGCGCAACAGCACGGCAGGCAAGCGATTCTCCGACGCGCGCTCCGGTCCCACGTGGCAACCCACGCAAATGCGCTGTTCGCCGCGGCGAATCCAGAACCATCCGTGTTCCTGCCGCACCAACGCGCCCTTGTCATTCAACAACGCAAAGCGAATGGGCTTGTCCGCCGGAACCTTTACAAAAAAAGATCCATCAGTCTCGACAGGCGCGGAGCCCATAACAACAGCGTGACCGGCGGAGTCCATCGTCTCCAGGCGCACCGATGCAGGCAAAACTTTCAGATCGCCCTCGCGCGACTGGCGCGCATCGAGCGCAAGCATATTGGCATAGTCCCAGTCATGCAGTCCCGAGGGATGGCGTCTGGGCGTAGTGCGCGGCGCAACCAGAACCGGCTCGACAAGATTCTCATTACTGATGGCGAGCACGTTTTGCAATTCAGGCGAACCGGGCTTCCACAGCTTCAGCGCAAAGTGCATGCCCGCCGCTGCCCGCGCGCTCACCAGCCATGCCCCCGAGGCCGTCTCGGCAATCGCGCCCGCGTACTCCGCATGCGGCGCAACAACGGGAGTCTCGGTTGCCAGCGGCGAAGTAAAGCGCGCTAGCGTTGCTCCGTGCGTGAAGACCACGTCGCCGGAGGCCAATTGCCTTCCGCCCCAACGCGCCCGGCCGTGATCGCAACGGTACGACTCCACGCCCGAGCCGTCGGCATACACCAGATACAACTCCGGCGTCGATCCTGACCCGAGGGGAAAGCCGGCCTCAAAGAGAATGCGGCCATCGGCGAGCACATCCGCGGGGAAGGCGCTGGCCTGCATGTACGAAAGCGGAAGCACACCCGGACCGGCCGTAGGATTCAAAAACTTTTGTGCCGGCAGATGACCGTCTTCGGCGGACTCCAGTTGAAATCCCCACGGCTGCCGCTGCGCCCAGACCAACCGCCCGCCCGGCAGATACATCGGGCGCATGGCGTCGGATGCGGTGGCAATCACCTTGCGTACGGAGCGATCAGCCAGCGTCAGTTCCCAAATCTGCCAGAGATCGTTCGCGGCCTGCTTGCCCGCAAAGAGGACCCTCTTGCCGTCGAAGGAAACATCGGCGTCCGCGGAGGCCGCAAAGCCCATTACCAGTGGCTCCGGTTTGGACTCTGGCTGGCCTGCATGAACCAGCAAGAGCTGCGCGCCCCTGGGAAAACGTTCCCCTCCGCGCAAGGCAGCCAACGGCTCATAAACGGGAGCGGCGGTGACGATAAAGTCCGCGGATGGAGCCTGCTCCGCGCCGGTTAAAAAACCGCACACGGGAATCAGCATGGCAATTGACGCGGCAACTGCCAGTAACCTGGCCGGGAATCTCATCCAACAGCCTCCACGGAATAAGACTCCACCGTCTTGTGCTGTATCCGTCCATGCTCGTGCTGTGAAAGCTCACGGTCGTGCAGCGCCATCCCCCTGAGAGCCAGATACGGACCGAGATCGGCCATCATCTCGTCGAATCCGTCAAAGTCCAGCGACTGCGCGCCGTCGCTCCACGCCTTGTCCGGATTGGGATGCACCTCGACCAACAGGCCATCCGCGCCGGCAGCAACTGCTATGCGCGCCAGCGCGGGAACCAGGTCGCGGCGTCCCGCGGCGTGGCTGGGGTCGGCAATCACCGGAAGATGCGAGACCTGCTTGAGCAAAGCAATGGCGGCCGCGTCAAAAGTATTCCGCATGGCTGTTTCAAAAGTGCGGATGCCGCGCTCGCAGAGAATAACCTGCGGGTTGCCGTTTTCCAGGATGCACTGTGCCGAGCGCAACAAATCGGCCACCGTAGCCACCATGCCGCGCTTCAACAGCACAGGCCGCCCGGAACGCGCCACCGCTTCCAGCAGCGAGTAGTTCTCCATGCTGCGTGAGCCAATCTGCAGAATGTCAGCGTATTCCGCCACCGTTGACACGTCATCTTCCGACATGACTTCAGTCACGATGGCCAGGCCGTATTCTTCCCGCGCGCGGGCCATCATCTTCAGCCCATCCAGCCCAAGTCCTTGAAATGCATAAGGAGAACTGCGCGGCTTGAAGGCGCCTCCGCGCAGAATGCGCGCTCCGTAGCGGCGGACATGGCTGGCTGTAGCCATCAGTTGCGACTCGGTCTCCACCGAGCAGGGCCCCGCCATGGTGATGAATTCGTCGCCGCCGATCTCAACATCCAGCACCCGCACGATCGTCTGCTGGCGCCGCGCGCTCTTCAGAACATCGGGGGTCTCGGAAAACTGTTCGTGCCAGTTATCAAGCACTTGGCAGGCTCCGTTTCTGGGGAAGCGGAAGCATCATAGTATCGCGGCCTATTCAGGCACGCATCAACCTAAAGGTGGAGACGGAGCGCGGTTCACGCGCCCCCCATCCCTCCCTGATCGAGGGGATAAACGGTTGCCTGTGACGAATGTAGCTGACAGGTAAGCAGTTATTCCATTCGCGCCATGGGAGGCGGGCGATAACCGAAGGCCGCATCCACAACCTCCGCAATGCCCAGCGCCGTTTCGTCCTGAAAGGGACGGGCGGCAATCTGCACGCCGATGGGCAGCCCCTCCGGCGAGCGGCCCACGGGGACCACCGCAGCTGGGCAGGCAAGCGCATTGAACCACTGCGTGTGGCGCACGGCGTCCAGATAGTTCACGGCCTGGCCTTCGATGATCCAGCTCCGCTCCCCGTGGCGGAAGGCGGGAGTGCTGGCCACCGGGCACAGCAGCACCGGATGATCGCTCATCTCTTCCAGCATCTTCGAGCGAATCAGATCCAGCTCCGCCCATGCATCCAGCAACTCGGCGGCCGTCAACGGCGGCACAGCCGCGGAGAAGCCGAGAAACTCTCTGAAGATGGGGCTCAACTGATGCTCCCGGCCGCGGATGGCCGGCGCATAAAACATGGCCCCGCACTGCACAAAAAACTTCCACCACAACTTGCGCAGCAACTCCAGCGTTTGCGGCCGGAACGGCTCCACGCGAAAGCCCGCATCGCGCAGAGCAGCCGCCGCGGCCCGCACCGCGGCCCGCGTCTCCGGGGTAACCGGGACCAGGCCGTCCTCCTCGAAAAATCCAATCGTGTTGGCGCGCAGTTCGTCGCGACCCGGCTCGCGCAACGCAATGGGAGGACTCATAGGATCGAGAGGGTCCTGGCCGCTGAGCGTGCGGAACAGGAGCGCCACGTCGCTCATGGTGCGCGCCATCGGCCCAATCGAGCCCAGCGTTGAGAAGGGTCCGACGCACGGCGGCAGATGTCCGCGTCCCGGAATCCGTCCCGGCGTGGGCTTGAGCGAGCAGATGCCGGTAAAGTGCGCGGGCACGCGCACCGAGCCGCCGCTATCGCTGCCCAGCCCTGCCGCCGAGAGCCCCGCCGCAATGGCCGCCGACTCGCCGCCGCTCGATCCGCCCGGCGTGCGTTCAACGTCCCAGGGGTTGTTGGTGCGCCCGTGCAGCAGATTCGCCGTCTCGTAGGCCATCAGGAACTCCGGACAGTTGGTCGTGCCCAGAATCAGCGCGCCCGCCGCGCGCAACCGCGCCACCACCACCGCATCCTCGCGCGGCATATCGCCTTTGTTCAGCAGGCTGCCGATCTCGCATCGATAGCCCGCCGCCGCGATGGAAGATTTCACCGTAACCGGCAATCCATGCAACGCGCCGCGCCGCTCTCCCTTCGGCGTCTCGTCTAACCGACGCGCCTCGTCGCGCACCCGCTCCGCATCGAAGTCAACGAAGACATTGAGTTGCGGATTCAGCCGGGCGATTTGTTCGAGATGCGCCTCGGCAAGCTCGACGACGGAAATCTCGCCGGAGCGCAGAAGCTCCAGTTGCCGCACCGCCGGCTCAACCGTTATGCCGTTCATGGCTCCAGCTCTCCGAATTCCGTTTTTCGATGGGGTTATAGCGCGGATTGAATTGTTTCTTCTCTTCTTCGGCGCGCTTCTGCTTCTTCTTCGCACTGGCAAGGGAGATGGTCCAGGCTGTATGTAGAAAGTACAGAAATCCAATCGCCCCGGACGAGATGCCCAGCCTCCTCGCAATCTCTTTTTGGGAATGACCATTCAGCCAGTGGACTGCTGGCAGCAGCCAATCGCGCGCCAGCCAAAGAATGAACAGAATGCACACGACGTTGAGAACCAGCCGAAGATGGCCCCTCCCGCGAGCCGCGCCGATCGTCCGCGAGCTTTCAGCCAGTTCTTGAATCTCCGATTCGTCCGTCGGTCTCATGGCCTCGTATCCTCGGCCGGCGTCGCGTGCCGGTCACGGTACTCAAAATGATATACGCGGTTAGGCTCGCCCGAATCGAAGCGGTCATTCCAATTCAATTGGTAGCCCAGGGACTGCGCATCCTGCGGAAATTCCTCAGAGTCTGGATACGGATAGGCGCTCATCTTATGGAACGGCAGTTGCGCCACGGTGAAGGGCGACGCATCCCACCAATCCATGTCCTTGACGAATCCATTGGCATAGAAAAAGTAGTCGCGCTTCCAGTGCGCAGGCAGCGCGGGCAGCTTGGCCGCGTCGAACTCGGCGGCAATCTCCTCGCCGCTGCCGAAGATGACATAGCGATCATCGATGCTCTTCAGCAGTTCCGTCACGTCGCCCATGCGCGTGTAGTTGCCGCGCTGATGCTGGAAGGGCCCGGTCAAGCTCACGCGATCATAGTCGTAGTCAAGGTCGCCGGGACTTGCGCCTTCAATCTGCGTCGGGTAACCGCGAAAGTGCAATGTGGCCGTTGACAAAGGAACTTCCGCAATGCGCGATTCGGCCTCGGCGTGGTTATCGATGAGCACCTGGTCCCAATAAATCTCCAGATTCGTCATCAACCGGATGCGCCGCGCGCCCGTGGGCAGCTTGCCGCTTAGGTCAACAACAATCGTGCGCTCCAGGCCGGCGGGAAAACCCACATCATCGACGATGCGTTGCCACTCACCATCCGGCATCTGCGCTTCCACGTAAGGCGAGACCGGCTTCACTCCCGCCTTCCACGCGGCGTAGAGAGAGGTCGCGCTGAAGTAGTTCACGTAGCCGGTCATCAGCAGCCGCAGCGGGGACTTCGCGTCCTTCGGGGCGTGCGCGTCCACCGGACCCAAATCGAGAGTCAGGGCGTGGAGATTCGCAAATCCATCGTAGTGCAACGGCGTGAAGCCGCTGGCGAATTTATGATCGCGCCGGCTCAACAGGTCGAGCACATCGCGGCCCTCCCCGTCCCATGCGCCCACCGGCAGACGCGCACCCGCCGTGGCCACCACGCGCCCCGAGGCAAACGGCGGATCGTCGAGGAAGCGCTCGTCGGGATTGACCTCCACATTCTCCGGATGATCCACCGCAATCAGCCGCAACTGGTCGATGTAGTTGACCTCCTCCATCGGCTCCATGAAGCGCAGACTCAACCTGCCGTTGACCGGCGCAATTGCATCGCCGTCGATCTTGATCCACTCGCCGGGGTTGGGAATATTGCGCCGCGTGGGCGTAAACCAGTGGCCCACCACCGCCGCTCCGATCACGTCCGTGACCAATTTATATTTATGGCCATCCCACGCAAAGAGCACTGGGCACGAGCTTCCGCGGCGATCAACCTCCTTCATGGCAATCACCGGTGTGTGCGGCAGATCGATCTCATCCTGCAAGACGCCGGTCGGCCACAGGATGCGCAGCAGGTCAATGTGGTCCGCATCGCCCAGGCCCACGAGAATCTGCGGAGGCCCCTGCGTCTGATAGCCCGACGCCCCGGCCAGTTCCCACTTCTGCCAGTGGCCGCTCGTGAAAATCTCCACCTTGGCCCCAATCGCCGTCTTGTTGTCGGCAAAGCCGGTCAGGTCGAGCCGCACGGAGTGATTCTTGTTGCCGCCCACATTGCGCAGCAGCACCGGCGGCGCATTCACCTGCGTCACAATCAGATCCGCCGCGCCGTTGTCCTCGACGGCAATCAATCCGCGCGGCGCGGTCAGTTTCACTTTGTCCAGGCCGAGCGCGTTGCTCACATCCTCGAAGCTACCGTCGCCGCGATTGCGGAAGACCTTCACACACGGACCTTCTTTAGTTTCCAAAACCGCAGCCAGATCGATCCATCCGTCGTTATCAATATCGACAGCCGTCAGGCCCCAGCCGCGCATCGCGCCGTTAAGCGGCAACTCCACGCGTTCAAACCGCCGGCCAATGTGATTCGGCCCCTCGACATTTCGCCATAGTGTCAATCCCGGCGCGCCCGCATGAGTGACGGCAATGTCCATCCAGCCGTCCTTGTTGTAGTCAAGTACGGCAATGCCCAAGGTCGCAGGTAGAGCTTCCTTTTGCTGAGTTGCTGATTCACTGGCTTGCTTACTCTCCGTGTATAGGAGCTGTCTAGGATACTTCCCCTCTCGTGGATTCACAAAGATAGTAGGCGAAGCCCAAAGACCGGTCATCACCAAATCCACTGCGCGATCATTATTGAAGTCCGTGAGAATTGCAGAGTATGTCGGACCAACTCCACCCAATCCCGTCTCTTCCGACCAGTTTGTAAACGTCTTGTTTCCATTGTTTCTCCACAACACATTACCTGGTCTCAACAAGCAATGACTATAGTCGTGCGATGGAATTGTGCAATCTGTATTGAGGTTCCGACCTGTAAGCAGCAAGTCCAGATCCCCATCGTGGTCGTAATCGATGAAAGTAATCCCGGTGGGCCGGTTCAACGGCTTCAGCCCCGCCTCGGCGGTCACATCCTGAAACTTGCCGTGGCCCAGGTTGCGGAAGAGCAACACCGCATCGTCCAGCGCGACGGCCAGATCATTCAGCCCATCGCCGTCGTAATCGCCCACAGCGCAAGCCACCGCATGACCCGAAGCCTTAAGCCCCGCCGTCTCTGCATCCCACTCTTCATAGTTGCCGTCGCCCTTGTTTTGCAAGACGCGAATGGCCTGCGCGCCCTCCTGCATCAGCACCAGGTCCATATGTCCATCGCCGGTCACGTCCATCATGCACGCGCCGCCGGTGGTGGTGAAGGGCGCAGTCTTTCCGGTCACCATCGGCTGCGCCACCAGCTTCAGCGGAATCATTGCCTTCTTCGCGGCCTCGTGCTCCTCGACCGGCAACACCGTTGAGTAGTGCCCCTGCTCGCCATAGGAGAGCCCAATGGGCGCTCCGATCTTGGTGCTGGTCAGGTGCTGGAAGCGCTTGAAGTGCTCCTTGGCATCCGCGATGTTGCCGGAGCGCTGCAACGCGCGCGCCAACTGAAACTCTGCCGACGCGTGCAACGGGTCGATTTCCAGCGCTTTCCGGAAAATCGCAATGGCCTTGTCGTACTCCTTCATCTCCTGGTAGCAAACGCCTTCAAAGTACATGGAATCCGCATCCCGGGGATCGATCTTCACCGCCTGCTGGAAGCTCTTGAGCGCCGCCTCCAGCTCATTGCCCGCGTGCTGGGCAAGTCCCAGGTTGTACCATGCCTGCGCGCTGCCTGGGTCCAAAGCCAGGGCCGCCTGCAAAGCCTTCTTGGCCTCGTCCAGCTTTTGCAGAGCCATCAGCGCAATGCCCTCATTGATCGCCGCCTGCGCCAGCTTGGGGTCCTTCTGGAAGGCCTGGGCAAACGACGACGCCGCGCGCTCGGTAAGCTGCTGGCTCATCTCGGCCGCGCCGCGGTTGTTCAGCCGCACCGCCTCGGCGTCAAAGCGCGCCTGCGCTCCCGCCACTGCCGCGGTCGCCGCAAAAAACGCAAGTGCCAATGCCCCAATAATTCGCATAAGCCTCTTCCCCAACGCAGTTGGAATAGCTTGATTAAAACGCCGCATACCCTTCAGTGTATGCGAGTGGTCCGTATCGCCGCATCGTAGTAAAGTATGGTATTTTGATGGCGCGCACGGCCGGGACGCGAGGCCAATTATACTTTTGGTGTGCTTCAGTCCCTGCAAAACCTCGATTGGCGCGGCTTTCTGGCTCGTCCTCTTCTGCCGTCACCCACTGCCGAAGCGCTCGATGCACTGGCTCAACAGCCCATTCTGATCACCGGCGCGGGCGGCTCCATCGGCTCCACGCTGGCACTGCGCCTGGGAGCGCTCTTGCCGCCGAAGCTGGTATTGCTGGAGGCTTCGGAGAGCAACCTCTACGCGCTGAAACGCGACTGGGCCGCTGCCGGCATGGCAAGCTCCATGACGCCCATCCTGGGCAGCGCAGCCGACGGGGCGCTGCTGGAGGAGATTTTCTCAACGCACGCGCCGCGCATCGTTTTCCACGCCGCGGCATTCAAGCACGTACCGTTGATGGAAGAGCAGCCGCTGGCGGCCATCGCCAACAACATCTTCGCCACTGAAACCCTGACCCAGGCGGCCTTCATCCACGGCGCGCGCGTCGTGCTGCTTTCCACCGACAAGGCCGTCGCGCCGGCCTCGGTGATGGGCGCGACCAAAAGAGTTGGGGAGCAGATCGTGCTCGCTTCCGGCGGCACGGTTCTGCGGCTGGGCAACGTACTGGCCTCGCGCAACAGCGTAGCCGAGGTTTTCGCGCGCCAGATCGCACAGGGCGGGCCGGTGACGATCACCGATCCAGCGGCGCGGCGCTACTTTCTCACCCTCGACGAAGCGGTGAACCTGTTGCTCATCGCCGCTTCGCTCCCGCTGTGTGCCTCATCCCTTTCGCATTCTTTGATGATTGGGCAGGAATCCATGCTGCTGGTTCCGGTTTTGCCGGCGCTTCATTTGATTGCGGATTTGGCCCGGTTCATGGCGCGTGAGCTTGCGCCGGACTGTGAGATTGCGATTCACTTCACCGGCCCCCGTCCCGGCGATAAGCAGACTGAACAATTGTGGACCGCCGGGGACCAAACCAACACAGTTGGCTTCGATGGAATGGTTATGGTCGAGACAGCTATGCCGGCGGCACCGCAACTCGCCGCTGGACTCGCAGCTCTGCGCGCCGCACTCGATGCCCGCGACCTCTGCGACGCGCTCACCCATCTGCGCGCGCTGGTTCCCGATTACACGCCAAGCCCGGCCGTGCTTACACTCGCGCAGCAATGCGGTCCACGGGTCTGCCTATGAGCGAAGCCAGCAACAAGCGGCGCATCGGCGTGGTGACCACTTCGCGCGCCGACTATAGCCACCTGTATTGGCCGCTCAGAGAATTGGCCGCACACCCTAATGTGGAGCTCGGCCTCTTCACGCTGGGCGCGCATCTTGCGCCGGAGTTCGGCTCGACCATCCGGGAAATCGAGCGCGATGGATTTCCGATTCTCTCGCGCATCGAGTGTCTGCTGAACTCCGACACCGACACCGGCATGGCCAAGACCATCGGCATCGCCATCCTCGGCCTGGCAGACGCGCTCACCGCCTGGCGTCCCGACCTGCTGCTGCTTATCGCCGACCGCTATGAGATGCTGGCGCCGGCGTCGGTTGCGGTTGCGCTGCGCATCCCCATCGCCCACATCGAAGGCGGCGAAATCTCGCAAGGCGCAATCGACGACCAGGTGCGCAACGCTATCACTAAGCTGGCCCACATCCACTTCACCTCCACGCCAACTGCGCGACGCCGCGTCATCGCTATGGGAGAGGAGCCCTGGCGCGTCCATCACGCCGGCGCCCCATCGCTCGACCATCTGCGCCGCTCAACCCTGTTGAGCCGTCAAGCCCTCGAAGCAAAGCTCGGCCTCGTGCTCGCTCCGCCCACGCTGCTCGTCGCCTGGCACCCGGTCACCATTCTCCGCGACACCAACGCCGAGGCCGACGCCCTCTTCGCCGCCCTCGCTCAGGCGCCCGGCCAGCTCATTTTCGTCTATCCCAACGCCGACGCCGGGAGCTTCGCGCTGATCGAACGCACGCGGGCTCTTGCCGCCATCAGGCCGCACACGCACATCTTCGTCAATCTCGACGCTGTTGCCTATTGGAGTCTTTTGGGCCAGGTGGACGCGATGGTCGGCAACTCCTCCAGCGGCATCATGGAAGCTGCCTCCTTCGCCTTGCCCACAGTCAACGTCGGCATACGCCAACAGGGCCGCGAGCGCGCCCGCAACGTGATCGACGCGCCTGCGGATACCCCGGCAATTCTTCTCGCTATCACGCAAGCCCTTTCTCCCGCATTCCGGGAATCGCTGCGTGGCATGGTCAATCCCTACGGCGATGGAACCGCCGCCACTACCATCGCCCGCGTCCTCACTACGGTTCCGCTCGACGGCCTTCTCATCAAGCAGCCTGCGCCGCTGCCTGTCGAAGCCAATCCGGAGCAACCATGACCGTGCGCATCCCACTCAGCGCCCCCGACATCACCCGGGCCGAGATCGATGCCGTCACCGCCGTTCTGCGCACGCCGCACCTGAGCATGGGTCCAGAGCTGGCGGCCTTTGAGGCTGCACTCGCGGAGTACCACTCCGTGCCCCACGCCGTCTGCGTCAGCTCCGGCACCGCCGGCCTGCATCTTGCTCTGCTTGCCCTGGGCATCGGCGAGAGCGATGAAGTCATCGTGCCTTCTTTCGCTTTCGTCGCCGTGGTTAACGCGGTCCTCCAGGTCCGCGCCACGCCGGTCTTTGCGGAGATCGACCCCGTAACCCTCAACCTCTCGCCCGGTAGCGTCGAGCGGGCTGTCACGCCGCGCACCCGCGCCCTGCTGGTCGTTCATACCTTCGGCGTTCCGGCGGAAATGGACGCGCTGCAGACCATCGCCCGCCGCCACGGCCTGGCCCTGATCGAGGATGCCAGCGAGGCCTTTGGCGCAAAGTTTCAGGGCAGGCGCGCTGGCTCCTTCGGCGACCTAGCTGTCTTTGGCTTTTATCCCAACAAACAGCTCACCACCGGCGAAGGCGGCGCCGTGCTGGCCCGCGATGCCGGCCACGCCGCCCGTCTATGCAGTTTGCGCAATCAAGGACGTTCAGGCAGCGGCGACTGGCTCGACCACGACGAGCCGGGCTACAACTACCGCCTCTCCGAGCTGGCCTGCGCGCTGGGCCGGGTCCAGTTGAGCCGCATCGGCGAGATGCTTGCCTTGCGCCAGGCCGCCGCCCAGCGCTACGATGCGCTGCTCAGATCAATCTCCGGCCTGGAACTCCCGCCGCTCACCCTCCCCAACCGCGACCTCAGTTGGTTCGTTTACTTACTCCGTCTGCCGCAGCAGATTGACCGCGACCGCGTACAGGCCTCTCTCGCCCGCCGCGGCATCGCCACCGGGCGCTACTTTGCGCCCATCCATCTGCAACCGGCCTGGCGCAACCGATCCAACGCCGGTGTGTCCGCACTGCCCATCACCGAATCCATCGCCCGGCGCACGCTCGCCCTGCCCTTCTTCAACCGCATCACCTTGAGCCAGCAGGAAGAAGTCGCCGCCGCACTCCGGGAGGCAATCGGCGCCTGAACCCTGCAGCGTAAACCCTCTGCCCGATTCATTGCATGTTTAGTCCTTGATCGTCCCCCTTGTTCGTTCTTGGTACGATATACTCCTGTACGGAGTGGAAAAAAGGAGGTTTTACGATGAGCAACCACACAATGATGAAGATGGCTGCGGCCAGTGCCCTGGCCGTGATGATGATCGCAGCGCCGGGCTTGATGAAGGCCCAGCAAGGCGCGACGGTTCTGAAGCCGGAGGATACACAGAAACTGCTGCCGGCCAGCGTGTTTTACTGCGGGCAGCCGGCAACCACGCAGGTGCGCAACTCGGGCGGCGTGAAGTTTGCCGACGGGCACTACGTGCTGACGACCCTGGTGGACACCACCGGATACTCGGACGCCGTGGCCGCGAAGTACCAGGCTTACTTCATCGTCGAGGTTCCCATCAAGCTGGGCGGGAAAAGCCTTGCCGCGGGCATCTACGGCATAGGATTCGTCGGGGACAAGTTCCTGGTCACCGACGTGGGCGCGCACGACGTGCTCACGGTGAGCACCAGTGAGGATGCGGGACTCAAGCGGCCCATGCCTCTACAGATTGTGGCCGACCCGGCCGGCGGCTTCCGAATCTACGCCCAGCGCCGGTATGTGATCTTCAGCCGGTAGGAGCAAGCGGGCCGGTTAAGCGCCAGCCCATACAATCAGGCTCATCCGGCAGTTGATTCCCTGCCGGGTGAGCATTTGTCTTTCATCGTAAATATTTACAAACACCCCAGATCTTGACACACGACCGACCCATATAGAGCCGGAGATTGACATCACTGCCCGTTGGTCTTGATAGGACGGCAAAGCTGGACCATGGGGTACCCCCACCCGTATTTTGGGCGCAAAATCCTTGTTTTCTTGAGCTTACAGGCAGGGTTGCGCTGTAAAATCGTCAAAACAAAGGAGTTCCCTGCAAAATCGTCCAGGCAAAGGAGTTACGGGACGTTTCCGCCTCTTCCGGCTGGAAAGCAGCGCAAAAAGACGTGCTGGGACGATTGGAGGGAAAGCTTCTAAGGATTATTGTGCACAAAGTGGAGAAATAATCTGCAAGCACCTGCGGTGCGGCAGACGCTCGCTATTCGCTCGCAGAAGGTCCGTGCTTGAGCTTAAAAGGAGCGGTGCGGCGGACGGCGCTTGCGCGCCATGGGATTTGTTGTCTCCCAAATCCCCAAATGCGAGGGACATGGGGCACCCGCATTTGGGGTACACGGTGATTGGAGGAGCAGTCATGACCACCGGCTAAATCTGGCCGTGAAGCCTGAAATGACGTACACTGGTATTCGAGCGAAGCTGACCATGACCGTTACTCTTCACCTCAAACCCGAAGTCGAGGCTGGCCTTTTAGCGCAGGCTCGGGCGAGCGGGATGTTGTTGGAAGATTATCTCCTCTCGGTCGTTGAGGGCGTCACTCAGCCGGCCAGGAATCCGATAGCCTCCGCCGCGCGGGGAGATCGCGCCGAATCGGTTCGCAGGATGCTTGAGTTTGGCGATAAATATCGGTTGAGCTTGGGAGAACCGATAACGCGCGCGCTCCTGCACGAGGGACACCGCTACTGATGGCAGAGTTTGTTCTCGATGCCTCCGTTGCCATCTCCTGGTGTTTTCCAGGCGATCCGGATGAAGACACCCCCTACAGCCGCCGGATTCTGCGGGAATTGATCGTCAGCGATGCCGTCGTTCCCGAGATCTGGGCATTTGAGATCGCGAACAACATCTTCGTGTCGCACAACAAGCGCAAGCGCATCAGCGAAAAGCAGGTATCGGAATACCTGGCAATCCTGAAAGCCTTGCCGATTCACCTTGAGTCGCAATCCCTGTGGACAAATGTGGACCTGGAAGCCATGGCGCGGCGCTGGGATCTTGCAGCCTATGACGCTGCCTATCTGTCCCTGGCCATGCGACGAGGCCTCCCGCTTGCCACGTCCGATGAGGCTCTCAAGCAGAAGGCAAAGGACGCCGGCGTCGTGATCTTTTTCTGAGCTGAAAACCACGGCTGCGGCACGGAAAAGGTTGCCGACCGGGTGGAGGGTGCTTGCGCGCCATGGGATTCGTGGTATCCTAGGTCCCCAAATGCGAGGGACTGGGACGCCCGGCTCCATCGAGTTCGCCCTAACCGCCCTCGAGTTGCTCGGCAGGCCACGCCGTATAATCGGTTTACGGAGAAACGTGGTGACATACAGCGCCGAGACTACACAGACAACCTTTTTAGGCCATTCGCAAAAGCCGAATTCGGCATGTGAGGTTGTTCTTGAGAATAATCGGGTTAAGGCAGAAGATCGCGCAATTCATGATTGGTACAGGTTCGTTCTCTCCTTTCCTCCGCATCTGGTTCGCGATTATGTCCAACGCTTTGGCCTTGCAGAAGGCAGTTGCATTTTGGACCCATTTTGCGGCACTGGCACAACCCTCGTTGAGTGCAAACGGCTAGGCATCAAATCGGTTGGACTTGAAGCCAACCCGATGCCATGGTTTGCAACCAACACCAAGATCGATTGGAGGCCGCATCCCAGCGCGCTATTAATACACGCCGAGAAAGTCGCCAGCGCGGCGGAGGAGAGTCTTTTTAAAAGCGGAATACCCGATTTTGAAGGCCTTCCTCTTTTTCCAGACGACATCGGATTTTCAGAACTGAAAAAATTGTCTGCCGAAACCGAAAAGCTGATCCTTGCCAACTCCATAAGTCCGCTTCCCTTGCACAAGACCTTGGTGTTGCTGGAAGCTCTTGAAGAGCATTCCGATGAGAGATTTGAGGCTCACGAGAGACTAGCTCTCGCGAAGGCCATTGTTTCCGATATAAGTAACCTGCATTTCGGGCCAGAGGTCGGAGTTAGTAAACCTAAGAAAGATGCTTCTGTGATTGCGGCTTGGCTTAAGCGCGTCACCGCAATGGCGCACGACCTAGCAAATCTCCCTGAGAGAAGTTATGGCCAGGCCACTGTTTACAGAGCGGATTCGCGGAATTCATCCTCCGTTCTGGCACCGAATTCGGTGGATGCTGTAATCACCTCGCCTCCCTATCCAAACGAGAAGGATTACACGCGGACAACACGACTTGAATCGGTACTATTGGGATTCACGAAGAGCAAGGCAGACCTGCGCCTGGTTAAGCATGATCTAGTTCGATCCAATACCCGTAGCGTCTATAAGTCAGATACCGATCACTTGCTGGTAAAAGATCACAACGAGATTCAGAGAATTGCGGAAGCAATTGAGGATCGCCGCGTTGAACTTAAAAAAACATCAGGCTTTGAACGGCTCTATAGCAGGCTTACAACACTCTATTTTGGCGGAATGCATCGGCATTTGGCTGATCTGCGGGAGATTCTAAAGCCCGGCGCGCAACTTGCTTATGTAGTGGGGGATCAGGCTTCGTATCTTCGAGTTATGATTCGCACCGGGCAACTGCTCGCCGATATTGCCGAGTCGCTTGGATATGAAGTTACGGGAATTGATCTGTTTCGCACGCGTCTGGCGACAGCCACTGGGGAGCAACTCCGCGAGGAAGTTGTTTTGCTGCGGTGGCCTGGAGCAGGGAAGAAAGGAAAGTGAAATATGGCAACGCGGAAAAGCATAGAAATTGATAACCGGTATTCGGCATTGATGGCCAGTATCTTCAAGAGCAAGTTCAAAAAAGGAATGCGCGAAGTGGAATTTGCGCGAGCCGAGTTTGAAACCTTCTCGAAAGAGATGAAAATTATGCTTCCGCTCAACCTTGGAGATATTGTTTACAGCTTTCGTTACCGGGCAGCTTTGCCTGAAAGCATTCAAGAAACTGCCAAGAACGGTGAATGCTGGATCATTCGCCCAACAGGCAGAGGGAAATACAAGTTTGCGATGGTTGCGGATAAGCCGCTTGCGCCAAACTCCATGATGACCATAACCAAAGTTCCTGATTCGACCCCGGGCATTGTCGCCAAGTACGCCTTTGAAGACGAACAAGCCTTGCTCGCGAAGGTGCGCTATAACCGCCTCATCGATATTTTCACCGGGCTGACATGTTATTCACTTCAGAATCATCTGCGAACGACAGTTCCTCAAATGGGCCAGGTCGAAACAGACGAAATCTATGTCGGGCTAGACAAGAAAGGCGCGCACTATGTCATTCCAGTTCAGGCGAAGGGCGGAACTGACAAACTTGGAATCGTTCAGATCGAGCAGGATTTCGCCGTATGCGCTCATCGATACCCAACTTTGATCTGCCGTCCAATTGCCGCTCAATTTATGGCGGGAAATGTTATCGCCATCTTCGAGTTTGCGCAAAATGCAGACGGAGTGGGTGTTTATTCAGAGAAGCATTACAAACTTGTGCCGCCCAAGGATGTTACAGAAGAAGATCTGCTTGCATACCGGGAAAAGTCTCAGGGTTAGAGTTGCAACAACGAATCAGGCCGCGAATCTAAACTCCCGGCCTGATTCGTTTCATAGATTTTTGCGTGTTTCAGTCTCCTGCGACCAGCTCGCCTTCTTCTTTCTTGACAACGGGCTTGGCGGGGGCAATGGAGTCTAGAGTTCCCTAACTACACCCGTTCGTGGTGCCGCAGCTCATGCAGCGGTGGCAACTACCGTTGCGGACCATGATGGCTCCGCAGGTAGGGCAACTGGGCGCGTCGCCCATCTCATACATTTCGCGCATGGCTTCGGTGGCGTGGTAGATGCCGCGGTCGTGGAGATGCGGCGGCTGGGCGGTGCCTGCTGATGCGAAGGCCGAGGCAGCGTGCGCGTCGGGAGCGATGCCGCCGCCCGCCGCCGAGTTGCTCACCTGATTGAGGCGCCTGGCGACCTCTTCGGCCAACTGGGCCAGATGGCTCTGCGCGAATGAGTCCTGGTACGGCTCGGTCTCGGGCGACATGCTCGGCGAGGCGGGCAGTTGCGGAGCCTGGGAAGCGAGCCCCGCGAACAACGTCAACTGCGTGCCGGAGAGGAAACGCAGGTCGAGCCAGCGGAAGATGTAGTCCATCAGGCTGGTGGCCAGGCCGATCTGCGGATTGCCCGTCCAGCCGGAGGGCTCGAAACGGGTGTGGGCGAACTTGTTGCAGAGCAGCTTGAGGGGAACGCCGTGTTGCAGGGCGATGGAGATGGAGGTGGCGAAGGCGTCCATCATGCCGGAGACGGTGGAACCCTCCTTGGCCATCTTGATGAAGATTTCGCCGGGCTGGCCGGAGGGGTAAAGGCCAACGGTGATGTAGCCCTCGTGGCCGCTCAATCCGAACTTGTGCGTGACCGAAGCGCGCTCGCCGGGTAGGCGGTGACGCACGGCGCGGGGCGGGCCGTTCAGGTCCTGCGCATCGGGGTTGACGGCGTCCTGCGCGGCCGAGGGCTGCAAGGTAGGCACGGCGGCTGATTTGGCTATTTCCTCCAGTGTGCGTTGGAAGGCGGCGGCGGCTTGGAGGACCTGCTGCGCGGGCAGCTCGATTTTTTCGCTTATTTTGCTTTCCAGAGCCTTGAGGTCAGCTTCGGCGGCAGGTTGGCCCGCAGCCATCTGCGCCAGCACGCGGCTGCCGGCAGCATCCAGTCCGTGCCGGGCGTCCATGCTGGTGTTCAGCGGCTGGGTTCCCTTGGAGCCGTCGCGGTAGATGGCTACCGCCTTGATGCCCTGACGCCAGCTCTCGGCGTAGGCCTCGGCGATCTCCTCGGCGGTGGCCTCGTGGGGCAGGTTAACGGTTTTGGAGATGGCCCCGGAGAGGAAGGGCTGCGCGGCAGCCATCATCTTGATGTGCCCCATGTAATGAATCGAGCGAGTGCCCTTGGTGGGCTTGAAGCTGCAATCGAAGACCGACAGGTGTTCCGGCTGGATGCCGGGAGCGCCTTCGATGGTTCCGGTAGCGTCGATGTAGCTGACGATAGCGTGGACCTCGTCGCTGGAATAGCCGAGCTTGAAGAGGGCTTCGGGGACGGTGTTGTTGACGATCTTGATCATGCCGCCGCCCACCAGCTTCTTGTACTTGACCAAAGCCAGGTCGGGCTCGATGCCGGTGGTGTCGCAGTCCATCATGAAACCGATGGTGCCGGTGGGGGCCAGCACCGTGGTCTGGGAGTTGCGGTAGCCGTCGCGCTCGCCGTAAACCAGGGCTGTATCCCAGCTTTCGCGGCTGGCGTCGATGAGGGCGTCGAGCTGGGGCACGGTGAAGGGCTCGCTGCTTTGGCGCGAGCGTCCGATGTTGTTGACCTCGGCGCGGTGCATGCGGATCACGTCCAGAAAGGGCTCGCGGTTGACGTAGAAGCCTGGGCAGGCGCCATCCTGGTGGCCGATTTTGGCGGTCAGCGGCGTGACTGAAGCAATGGGCGGGCAGTTGGCGGCCATAATGGCCGACTGCAGGTAAGCCTGGCCCGTGAGGATGGCGGTGAGCGCTGCGGCCAGATCGCGCCCGGCGGCCGAGTCGTAGGGCAGGCCCATGGACATCAGCAGCGCTCCCAGGTTGGCGTAGCCCAGGCCCAGCGGGCGATAGTCGTGGGAGTTGCGGGCGATGTCTTTGGTGGGGTAGCCGGAGTTGTCCACCAGGATTTCCATGGCGGTAATCATTACGGAGATGGCGTGCCGGTAGGCGGGAATGTCGAAGCCGCCTGACGGAGTGACGAATTTCATCAGATTGAAACTGGCCAGGTTGCAGGCCGAGTTGTCCAGGAACATGTACTCCGAGCAAGGGTTCGACGCGTTGATGCGCGCCGTGTTCTTGCATGTGTGCCAGCGATTGATGGTGGTGTCGAACTGCATACCGGGATCGCCGCACAGCCAGGTGGACTCGGCAATCTTGTGCATGATCTCGCGCGCCTTGTAGGTGGCCACCGGCACGTGGTCCTTCACTGTATAGGTGGTAAAGTCGCCGTCCTTCTCGTAGGCGCGCATGAACTCATCGCTCACTCGGACGGAGTTGTTGGCGTTCTGGAAGAAGATGGACGAATAGGCCTCCGAGTCAGGGCCTGAGCCGTCGTAGCCGGCCTCGATGAGGGTGTAAGCCTTGGCCTCTTCCTTTGCCTTGCACTCGATGAAGTCAACAATATCCGGGTGGTCCGCGTTCAGAATCGCCATCTTGGCTGCGCGGCGGGTCTTGCCGCCGGATTTGATAACCCCGGCAAAGGCGTCGAGGCCGCGCATGAAGCTCAAGGGGCCGCTGGCTGTGCCGCCGCCTGAGACAGATTCCTTGCTGGACCGCAGGGAGCTGAAGTTGGTTCCCGTGCCCGAGCCGAATTTGAAAAGCATGGCCTCGGTGCGGGCCAGCTCCATGATGCCGCTCATCGAATCCTCAACCGAGTTGATGAAGCAGGCCGAGCACTGCGGATTGTGGTAGCCGGTGGCCGAGTAATGCACGCCACCACTGGCCGGGTCCCAGTGCCAGTTCTGCCCCTCCGCATCCGGCTCCAGGCGGTCGCAACCCACGTTGAACCATACCGGCGAGTTGAAGGCCGCCTTTTGCGTCAGCAGCATGTTCGCCAGCTCGTCGTGGAAGATGGCCGCATCTTCGGGGGTGGCAAAGTAGCCGCCGTTCATGCCCCAGTCGCGGATAGTCTCCGCCACGCGGCTCACAAGTTGGCGGACGCCCGTCTCCCGCTCCGGCGTCCCCAGACGCCCGTGAAGGTACTTCGAGGCCACGATGTTGGTCGCGGTCATCGACCAGTCCACCGGCACCTCGACATCCTTCTGCTCGAAGATGCAGTTGCCGTCCTTGTCGGCAATTGAAGCGGTGCGCTGTTCCCACCGGACCTCGTCATAGGGAGAGACGCCCTCGGTGGTGAAGCGGCGGGTGAAGATCAGGCCCCTCTGGGTTTGGGGAGTCTGCTGGGCAGCAGAGGAAGACTGAAACTGGACCTCATTCATAAACACCCTCTCAGTCGGCAAATAGTGAATGAAACTTCGACCCATCTTCAGCGCAAGGCTGCCTGGAAGGGGCCAAGGATAACTTCGGTCAAAAAACACGAAGCGGGGATTGAAAAGTACCGCGAATTCTCTGTGTTCAGTTGCTTCCTGGTGGGACTATCACACCGAAAATCGTAATAACCCGTTTTGAAGGCCGCAGATGAAAAAGTACCTCTGTTGGTTGTATATGTCAACAGAAAACCACAACATCTTGTATTTTGTTGGCGTTTCCAGCACCAAAGTACTAAACAAAGGGATTTGCCTGTGGAAAGCTCCAAAGACCCTTGCGGGACGCGGGTTTCCGCCTGCCAAAATTGCCCAAAATTAGGTGCAACCCTGGGGCCTGCGGCTGCACCAGCCACAAAGCTCAAGCGTAGCCCTTGCCGGTGCCAGGGACAAGGCGCAAAAACGGTGCAGATTGCTGGGCGGACTGTGGGAGATGTGGAGATTTGGGACAGATTCACGCAGAAGAGATCAAATAAGATGAATGACTGCGCCCCTCACTGCTCAAAGCGCGACTTGGCCGGGATCATCTGCTGATGGAGGACGCGCACGATGCGGATTCCGCCCGGCTTTATGCGATAAAAGACGGTATGTTTTCCGACTTCGTGACGGCGAAGGCCTGCACTGATAGCATCGCAGAGCCGGCCCATTCTTGGATTTTCTGCGAGGTGCTGAAAAGAGTCTTCAAGCTGGGTCAAATATCGATCCGTCTGCTGCCAGCCCCATTTGTCGGTTGTGTAGGCTGCGATCAGATCAAGATCGGCATGCGCTTCGTCTGAAACCACAAAGCGTTTCATACACTAACCGTGCTATCCGTTCTCTGTGGTAACCCGTATTTCGCCCGAATTCGTTCAAAGACACCCTCTTCGGCATCGGGGCTGGCATCTCCCTCGGCAATTGCCGCCCGGAGTGCGGCAAGCTTCTCCTCGTACTCACGCTCTTCTTTCTCCAGAAGGCGCAAGGCCGCGCGCATGACTTCGCTGGCGTTGGCGTAATCTCCTGCCTCTACCTTGGCGGTAATAAACTGATCCAGTTTTTCGGGCAGGCTGACATTGCGAGTGGGCATGGAGCACCTCAGCTTCAGTCTACGCTTTTTGGCCAACTTTGCCAAAGCTCCTGCGGCGCGGCGTCGACCCGCCGTAACAAAAGAATGGATATGAGCCATTGCCCATACCCATTCTTTGTTTGCGGATACCGTGTTCGTCAGTTTGCTGCCTTGACCAGCACCAACTGCTGCTGGTCGCTGGCGGCGATCTTCTGGTAGTAATCGCGCAGGTCCGTGTACTCCTTGGGATCGAGCAGCACGAAAAAGCGAGCGAATGTGTGCCGGATGTCGATGGTTCCCGCGCCGGGAATCGCCTTGACCACCAGAGCAGCGTGACCTTCCCAGGGCAACTGCGCCGGTGTAGGAGCGCTTTCGACGGTGAATCCTGCAGGCAGATGGTAGACCGCGTCGTCGATCACCTGATCGGCGTAATGCAGATCCACCGCGGCCACGCGCTTCTCTTCGCTCACAAAGTGCGTGCGCGCGCCGGTAGAGAAGAAGAAGCCGGGCAGCATCAAACGCGTGCCGGTGGAGCTGCCTAACTGCCCGGAGACCTTGGCGGAAATCGAAAGATAACCCTCCCCGGTCTCCAGCCCCTGGATCTTGTCCACCTCTCCGGTAATTCCCTCGGGCAGCAAATTGTGCAGAGATTCGTTGAGCTGCTTTTTGACCTCCTCCGGACCGGAGGTCAGGTTGAGCTGGCGCCAATGGAGCGCCGCTGGGCCGTTCATCATCATTTTGACGGTTCCGGTGATCCCGCCCTGCGCATCCAGGGTCAGATCGGCGGCATGCGCGGTGGTGGCCTCCTTGGCGGAGTTGGGCGGGGTATAGACCGGTCCCTTGGTGTTCTGCTGGATACCGCCGGCCATCAGATGCTTCCAGTGCAACTGGCCGAAGGGGCAGAGTTTTTCGCCAGGATCGAGATAAATATCCTTGCCGTCAAGGTGCAGCACAACCAGCAGCGCGTCCAGTTGATGGAGCGAGAGAAGGTTGGGATCGAAGACCAACCGGTCCCGGTTCACCACCTCCTGCCCATCGGCCTGCAGGCCCGCGGCTCGCGCCAGCGCCAGGTAAAGGCCGGCAATGTCGTTGCCCGAGCCGCTCTTCTCGTTCCACACCTCCTGCGCCTTCTTCTCCTCCTTCTTGAGATTCATCTTCTTACGCTCTTCTTCGGTCTTCTTGCGCGAGAAATCGGTATTGTCCAGCGCCTGCACAGCATCGTAGAGCTTGCGGGCCTTGGCCTCGGGCGTTGCTGCCCCCGCGGTAATCTGATCGGCCGCGTCCTTGATCGTATTACTCTGGCTGGCAAACTCGTTCAACTGATTGGACCAGCGTTTGATCTCGTTGTCCCAGTACACATCCGGGGAGTTGTAGGGCGTGCGAAAAAAGCGCACCTTGTAGAGCAAGGCTTCCTCAGGAAGCGCATTGGCCTCGGGCACAAAGGCGGGCACATCCTGGATGTCCAGTGTGTAATCGCCCCTGACACTCCGTATCGTCTTGAATCCGGCGGGCAGGCGCTGCGTGAAGAGCAAATAGTGGGTCCGTTCCCCGTCAACGAAGTAGTCGACCGGGCTTCCTTTCAAGGTACTCATGGTGGTCGCCTCGATATCGGAGAACGGGTTCCAGTAGAAGTGCTCCTTGTGGACGAAGATCCGCTGCTGCACATCCCATTCGGGAATCGCGCCAGCCAGCGCCGCTGAAGCGTAGCTCTCAACCGCCTGGTCGGCAATGCCAGAAACCTTTCCGCCGGTCAGTGGAATGGTCCATTTGTACTCCAGGATGCTGCCCACCTCGACGCTGGGCAGATTGAAGACCGAAACTTTCATGTGAGAGCTGTTGGTCTTAACGACCAGCAGGTCAGCGGCTTTGCCGGTCAGCGGGATCACCGTGCCGTCGGAGTGGATGGTGCGCCCCTCGATGATGGGGGTAGCGCTATAGCCCGGAATATAAGGAACCTCGACCGTGGCCCAGTCCTTGCCTCTTTCGCTGAGCACCTTGATGCGCGCATAGCCACCGATGTAATGGTTGCGGTTGTCGGTTTCCAACTCGCGATAGAGATAGACCGCCGGAGCGCCCGGGGCCTTGGGATCCGAGGTCATCTGCAACTCTTCTTTTGTCGGCTCCTGGAACTTCTGAGCCGTACCCGTCAGCGGCAAGGACAACACCGCCACTGTCAACGCCACGCCTGCAACCATATGAATGCGCATAACTTGTCCTTTTCCGCGCGGAGACCCGCGCTGGTTTGTGTCAATATCGAGCCGAAAAACCGGCTTTTGGATGTCGTCCGACATCATATCATCCGTATTGCCGGGCAGGTACAAAAAAAATCGGCCCCACGCTTATCGCGCAGGGCCGTCCAGTCTTTCGATTTATACGACAGGAATCAGTTGCTTTCTCTGGTCTCAATCCTCATTCCATAGAACGATCTGCGCACGAAGAACATCGACACCAGGAAGAACGCAACTGCCAGCGAGCCTGCGAGCACCGCATTCTTCGCAGTGAGCGTCACGGCCAGCTCGACAGCCAGCAATCCGAACAAGGTGGTGAACTTGATAATCGGGTTCATGGCCACCGACGAGGTGTCTTTGAACGGATCGCCGACGGTGTCTCCGATTACGCACGCGTCGTGCAGAGGCGTCCCTTTCTGTTTCAGATTGACCTCCACGACCTTCTTGGCATTGTCCCATGCGGCGCCGGCATTGGCCATGAAGATCGCCTGGTACAAGCCGAAGATGGCAATGGAGAACAGATAGCCTATAAACAAGAACGGCTCCATGAACGCGAAGGCCAGCGTAGCGAAGAAAACGGCCAGGAAGATGTTGAACATTCCCTTCTGCGCGTACTTGGTGCAGATCTCCACCACCTTCTTGCTGTCCGTGACCGACGCCTTCTCCGCGCCTTCCAGATGGATGTTCCGCTTGATGAACTCCACCGCGCGGTAGGCGCCGGTGGTGACCGCCTGCGTGGAGGCGCCCGTGAACCAGTAGATCACCGCCCCGCCGCAGATCAGCCCCAGCATGAAGGGCGCATGCAGCAGGGAGAGGTTTTGTACGTTCTGGGTCAGTCCGTGGGTCAGGGCCATGATGATGGAGAAGGTCATGGTGGTTGCGCCCACCACGGCGGTGCCGATCAGCACCGGCTTGGCCGTAGCCTTGAAGGTATTGCCGGCTCCATCGTTGGCTTCCAGCAGGTATTTTGCGCGTTCGAACTTCACGTCGAAGTTGAAGTCCTTCTTCAACTCGGCTTTGATGCCGGGAATCGTTTCGATCAGCGACAATTCGTAGACGGATTGAGCATTGTCGGTTACCGGACCGTAGGAATCCACGGCGATGGTGACCGGACCCATGCCCAGAAAGCCGAAGGCGACCAGGCCAAAAGCGAAGACGGCGGGAGCGAGCATGATGAGATCCATCGATCCGCCCATCATGCTGAAGAAATAGCCCAGTGCCATGAGCGCTACCATGCTCAATCCCAGCCAGTAGGCAGACATGTTGCCGGCCACAAATCCGGAGAGGATTCCCAGGGAGGCTCCGCCTTCCTTTGCCGAAGTGACAACTTCCTGCACGTGGGCCGAGTTGGTCGAGGTGAAGACCTTCACCAGCTCGGGGATCAGCGCGCCCGCCAGGGTTCCGCAGGAGATGATGGAAGCCAGCTTCCACCACAGCGTACTGTCACCGGCGAGGTTGGGGATCATTGCCCAGGATACGACGTAGGTCAGGGCGATGGAGACGATGGAGGTGATCCAGACCAGCGAGGTCAGCGGCGCCTCAAAGTCCATCTCGTCGGAGTTGGCGTATTTCGCCTTGGCGATTGCTCCATTGAGGAAGTAGGCGGCCGAGCTTGAGATCAGCATGGCCACGCGCATGACGAAGATCCACACCAGCAGTTCGGCTTGCGTCGCGGGACTCTTGACCGCCAGCAGAATGAAGGTGATCAGGGCCACGCCGGTGACGCCGTAGGTCTCAAAGCCGTCGGCCGAAGGGCCAACCGAGTCGCCCGCGTTGTCGCCCGTGCAATCGGCGATGACGCCGGGGTTGCGCGCATCGTCTTCCTTGATCTTGAAGACGATCTTCATCAGGTCGGAGCCGATGTCGGCAATCTTGGTGAAGATGCCGCCGGCAATGCGCAGGGCCGCAGCGCCCAGGCTTTCGCCAATCGCGAAGCCAATGAAGCAGGGGCCCGCATAGTCGACCGGGATGAACAAAAGGATGCAAAGCATGATGAGCAGCTCGACCGAGATCAGCGCCATGCCGATGCTCATGCCGGCCTTCAGCGGAATCGCAAAGCACGGATACGGCTTGCCGCGCAATCCGGCGAATGCTGTCCGTGAGTTGGCAAATGTGTTGACGCGAATTCCGAACCACGCCACCCCGTAGCTGCCCAAGATGCCGACGATCGAAAAGAACAAAATGATCGGTAGCGTAACCCAGATCGGTTTATTCGGCACCGGCGCCAGGTAGCCGAAGTAAAGCGAAATAACCACCGCGATGAAAGTCCAGAGCAGAAGAATGAACTTGCCCTGCGTCACCAGATAGGTTTTGCAGGTCTCATAGATCAATTCGGAAATTTCGCGCATCGAGCGATGAACCGGCAGGTTCTTCAGTTGCGTATAAATCGCCAGGCCGAACAACAGGCCTGCGGCGCAGAACAGCAATCCCCACATCAAAAGAGCATGTCCGGTCATGCCGAAAAAATGCACGGTCGTCAAATCCGGCAGCACCAGATTGGCTTCGCCTCCGCCCGCGTGTTCCTGCGCGTTGGCGAATGCGGGAAGCAGCAGGCCCAGGCCAAGAACGGCCGCCACGGTTTTGCATGGACGCCTCAGAAACGCCCCGGCGCCTGCCTTGATGGCGCCGATGCTCTGGCGCGCAAAGAAAAAGGCCACGACGAGCGAAAGCGCGCTGACGGCCTCAAAGAGATACACCGAATACTGAGCAGTCACAAATCCTCCAAGCGGAAATTAAGATGGTTGATCACGAACGAATCCGGGAAACACTGAGAAACACAACCTATTTCCCAGGAAACAGGGTCATTCGCAGGCTATCATCCGTGCCAAGCACTGTCGAGTGTTGGCAATCACAGCATTCTACGGGGCTTCCGAAAACGAAAACCGCGGTCCAAAACAGACGCCCGGGCTTGGGCCAGCCAGTGTGTGGATTTGACAGCCTAGTCACCGTGAAGCAGGTGTATTATCTGGCGCTTCACAACCTCTCCCTCCTCAGTTCAACACGTTGAGAGTAAGATAAATTCTAAGGGGGAGGAGCAATGGCAGCTGCGACATCCTTTGTCACCGTGGAAGAGTACCTGCGCAGCTCCTTCGAGCCGGACGCTGAATATGTGGATGGCGAGATCGAGGAGCGCGCCGTGGGAGAAAATGATCATTCTGCGTGGCAGGAAGCGATTTCTGCCTGGTTCCGTCAACAGGCAAAGGCCGGCCAGATTCGCGTGCGCCCGGAGTTGCGTGTTCAGGTTGCGCCCACCTGCTTTCTCGTCCCCGATGTGACGCTTCTGGACCGCAACCGGCCCATCGAGCAGATCGTGACCCATCCGCCGGTCGCTGTTTTCGAGATTCTCTCGCCCGCAGATACACTCAAGCGCGTGATGGCCAAGTGCGGAAGATATGAAGCCATGGGCATACGGACCATCCTGGTGATCGACCCAGACGGGCCAAAGTATCGCTATAAAGACGGAAAGCTTACGCCGCTGGAAGCGCGCGCCTTCGACATTCCCGGCAGTAAGAGCCGCTTTGACCTGGATGAGATCGAGAAGCTGCTGGATTAAATCATCGCCGCCCTATTCCGCATGGAAGACCACGTCAAAGAGCAGCAAACTCACCGTCGTGAAAATGATGTCGTAACCGGCGAGCATCTTGATCCACAGCGTGGGGTCGCTTTCGCCGGTGAGGATGGCGGTAGTGGCCTGCACCATGGCCAGCAGCGCCGGAATGAAGATGGGAAAGAGAATCAGCGAGAGCAGCAGTTCGCGGTTGCGGCTGCGGATGGCCAGCGCGGCAAAAAAAACGCCGTTCCCTACCAGCGCCCAGGTGCCCAGCGGCAGCACCAGCGCCAGCAGCCAGCCCTGGCCCGCGATGTGCAGGTTATAAAAAATAAAAAAGACCGGCGCCAGCAGCACCTGGACAATGGTGACAAAGAGAAAATTCGCAATCACCTTGGCCAGGTAGAGTTCCGCGCCGGGAGCCGGGGTCATGCGCTGCGCGTCCAGAACCTGGTGGCGGATCTCGCGCGCCCAGGCCTGGTTGAGCGCGCTCACCGAGGCGAACATGGTGGCCACGCAAAGCACGCCGCCGGCAATCTGCTGGGAAAAGGCCCCGCGCGGGTCGAAGGCAATCGAGAACAGCACTACCACCAGCCCGGAGAAAAACAGCATGGAGACGATGGCGTCCAGCGAGCGCCACTCGATGCGCAGATCCTTGACGAGGTGAGTCCAGAGGGCGCGGGTCATCAGGCGTGTCCCTCCCCAACAGCGGATTTAGCTACAGCCGATTTGGTCAGGTCAGCGGTCTGGGCCCCAGTGGCGCGGAGATAGTCGGCGGGTGAAAGGATAATCTGCGTTCCGCGCGTGCCCGCCGAGACGCTGATCTTGTCGAAGAGTATCGCCGTCTCATCGACGAAGGCTGGAAAGGGCTTTTTCGCGCCGAAGACGGTAACGCCGCCGCGAATGTAGCCGGTGAGCGGCTGCACGTCTTTGAGCGGAACCATCTCGGCTTTGCGCAAACCGGCGGCGCGGGCCAGCTTCTTGAAGTCCAACTCGGCGTTGCCGGGAATGACGGTGAAGATAAACGCGTCAGGTCCGCCTGCCGTCAGCAATGTTTTGAAGACCTGCTCGGGCAACATTCCGATCTTCCTGGCGACGGTGAGAGCAGAAAGATCGTCTGGATCGACCTCGTACTCCTGGAGTTCGAAGGGAATTCCGAGAGATTCGAGCAGGCGCGCGCCGTTGGTCTTCATCGCGTGGGAGACCCCGGCTCCAATGAAACCAAACGCCCGGCATGCAGCGTGAGCACCCAGTCGGCGATGGGCGCGGCCAGTTCACGCTGGTGCGTCGTCAGCATGATCGTCCGGTTGCCCTGGCGGAAACCGGCCAGCAACTCGACCATCTGGTGGGCGCTCTCCACGTCCATGTTGGAGAACGGCTCGTCGAGTAAGAGTAATTCAGGAACAGAGAGCAACACGCGGGCCAGCGATGTGCGCTGCCGCATCCCCTGCGAATACTGGCCCAGAATGCGGTCGAGCTCCGGGTCCAAGCCTACCTGGCGCAACGCTACCACTGGTGCAAGGCACTCGCGGCCGGGATAGAGGCTGGCAAAGTAGCGCAGATTTTCTTCGGCGGTCAGCTCGTCGTAGAGCATGGCTGCGTGGCTCATGTAGCCGATGCGCTCGCGGGCGTCATGCGGTTCGTAGCCGCCGAAGACCGTGACTTTGCCGAAGCTGGGCCTGAGCAGGCCGGCCAGGATGCGCAGCAGGGTGGATTTGCCTGCGCCATTTTCGCCCAGCAAAACGTAACAGCGTCCTTGCTCCAGCTCCACAGAGATCTGGCGCAGCGCGGCAAAGGCGCCGAAGAGCTTGGAGACACTGTCGAGGCGCGCGCAAAGGCCTGTGCCTGTGGCCAATGCTTCGATCGTGTTTGCTGCATCAATCTGCATTTTCGGAGGTTGGTTGCAAAGTGGATTTATTCTGATTTCGAGTCAGATAGAGCGAAAGCGGCAATGTGGACAAAAGTAGAACTAGGATTGGAATGGAATGATATATATAGGCGATTTTCAAATCAGTGAAATTCTGATGCGGGTTGTTACGCGGAAAGTTCGGAAAGCAGAAAAAGATGAACGAAAAGAAATACAATACTTCCAAGGTACGTTTGACTTTCAAATATCCACCACGTTTCAATTTTTCAATACCGATAAAGTACGAGGTCATCGCGATTGCCAATATTGTAATCTCAATGAGAATCTGTATGGAAAAGTGTAGATTTCCACCAGTTCCATGAGACAACATAAACGTGACGAGCAAGGTAAAAAACATAGCAATAAACATAGCCAATAGAACGATGATTAGGATTCTTTTCCAGTGCATTGAATCTCCTTGCGCGCGCAAAACTAGCTGGCCGGTTTGGATGATGGAACTGCGGCTGGCGCGGCATTAGGCTGCGAACCCGGTTGCGCCGGGGCGTACTTGCTGGCGCACTTGGCCTGCAAAACGGTCGCGTGGAAGACCCCGTCGCGGCCATAGGTGCCTTCGGCCAGAGCCTGGGCGTCGTCCTTGAAGGTGTCCGGCGGCGGCTCGGCGCCCTTGTAGTTGACCGTGAGCACGCGCCCCGTGGCGGCCTTGGGCGAGTGGCTCTCAAACTCATTCAAAACAAAGGTCACGTGGGTGCCGTTCTGCTCGATGGAGCCGGGCTGAACGAAGCCCTCGACGCGGAGATTGCTGTGGTATGCCTTGTCGCCCATCGCGCCCAGTTCGGGGATGGTGACGTAGTAGCTCTTGCTGGCGCCAATGCCGGAAAGCGCCAGCCAGATAATGGTGCCCACGACTATGGTCACCGCGATTCCGATGCGAAGCGTGTTAGGGGAAATTTTCATCGTCTCCCCTAACGATACGGGCCGGACAGGGCGCGGTCAACCACCGGAGGCTTGTTTTCAAAATTTGGCGAGTTAGCCACCGCTGCGCGGTGTATCGCAAGTTGGCGAGTTGGCGGCTTGGTTGGAAGTCTTCGTATTTTTGGCTTTTGTTCAGAGTAAAAGAGGAGTTGGCTTGGCGAAGATAATACGAATGAACTTTGCATTTTTCTTCCCGATTTTCCGGTTAAATGGGGCCGTTTTTGAGTCCAAAACGCGCTCTTTTGAGGTTAAATCGGGCCTTTTTTGGGTTAAATCGGGGGAAAATCAGGGGTTTGATGTTACTGATTCGTCAACAGGGCAAATATGCATGCTATTGAAATCATGCTAGTTACAATCCGCCGAGGTGTCGAAAAATGATTTCCACAGGGGAGGGGGGGTGGGGGGGAGTACCCTTCAAGTAATCTTTTTGATAGGCATTTTGTTGGTATTTTAGTAAACATGGCAGTGTTCCTTCTTTTCACTTCAGATTGATTGTGCACCTGAAGGGGGAAATTATCTGCAAAAACAGGGATCAGAAAACAGGGGTCAGGGGTCAGGGAAGAGCATACGTCAGTGCTTTCGTCTGATTTATAAACAAAATCAGCAAGTTAGCCACCGCTGCGCGGTGTGTCGCAAGTTGGCGAGTTGGCGGCAGTTCTTTGGGGCACAACTCGACGCGGCAAGTCTGGCTATTCATGCCGATCATCCACAGATTTACCGCGCTCCCTCCAGCGTCTGCGCCGCGCGCGTCAACGCCTGCGTCAGCACCGTCAATTGCTGCGCGGCCCGCTGCTGATCTTTGCCGTCAATGGCCTCGTTGACGCCGGGAATCACCACCGCCGCGTAGCCGGTGTACTCGCCGGGAGCGAAGATGGTGTGCCGGAACCAGGAGCGGTTGGGCAATCCGGCCTCGGAGGTGAGATCGGTCTCCGCCTGGCGGAGGGCCCCGTTGAGTTTGCCGAGTTTTGCCAGATCGCCGGAGGCAGCCAGTTGCAAGCCGCGAACTCGCTCCGCCGCCATGGAGAAGCGCGCGGCGGCAGCCTGTGCCGGGCCAAAGTCCAGCGAGAGTCCCTGATCCGTTGCCCGGTGTTTGGCTGCATCAATATAGGAGTTGATCTCGCGCGCGTAGGCCACGTAGTCGTAGGGCAGCACGTCGGCGTCGGCCATACGCAGAGCTTCCAACCCAAAGACGCGGGCCATCTCCTGCAAATACTCGAACTTCGGGTCGGCGTTCTGGATGTACCAGGCGTAGTTGTCGAAGACGGAGTGATAAACGCCGTAGGGACCGCCGGAGCTGATGTCGGTGGAGGGCACGCCAATGTGCTGCAGGAAGGGCGTGAAGTCGGAGCCGGAGCCGAGATCGCCCACGTGGAGCTCTTCGCCGGCTACCGGCGGGGCGTTGGAGCGGCGGCGCTCATTCCCTTTCGCGGAATTAATCTTCCATTGCTGATAGACCGTTCCGCCCAGCGGGCTGGGAACCGAGCGCGTCAGTTCGCGGAGAAACTCCTTGAGCGAGGGAACGGCGGCGGCGGAGAAATCCGGCCCGGCAACGCCCACGTCCGTGTTGAAGTAGGCCGCGGCGTGTTCCAGGGCCTTGGCGTTCTGCTCTACCCACTCCGTCGAGCCAACCAGGCCCTCCTCCTCGGCATCCCAACTGCAAAAGACAATCGTCCGTTTGGGCCGCCAGCCCTGCTTGAGCAGCACGCCAATTCCGTGTACCGATTCGAGCATGGCCGCGGTGCCGCTGCTGGGATCAACCGCGCCGTAGACCCAGGCGTCGCGGTGATTGCCGATGACCACCCAGTTATCGGGAAACTCGGAGCCTTTGATCTTGCCGATCACGTCCCAGATGATGCGGCGCTGATAATCCTGCACGGAAACCAGGTGGACCTTGACGCTTCCCTGTCCCCCGATGTGATAGCGGAAGCCCAGCCCGCCCTGCCAGCCCTGCGGCACGCCGGGGCCTTGCAAGGCCTGTAAAATGGGCGCGGCGTCGTGGTAGCTGATGGGGATGGAGATGATGCGGGGCTGGCTGCCGTAGGGCGAGACGCGCGCCGAATCCGGCAGATCAAGCGTCGAGGCCACGCCGGGAGTCTCCGGGTCGCCGGGATACTCGAACATATATTGCACTGAGCCGCGCTGCACGCCCGTATCCGGCCGCCACGGTCCCTGGGGCCAGGCGTCGCCCTTCGTAAAGCCGTCATCCTGCGGGTCGGAGTAGATCAGCACGCCTGCGGCGCCGCGCTGCTCGGCGATGAAGACCTTGACGCCGCGGAAGTTGCCGCCGTAGCGCACCAGCACAATCTTGCCGCGCAGGTCGATGTGCCGCGCCGCCAGCAGGTCAAAGTCCTCCAACCGGCCGTAGTTGGCGTAGACCACCTCTGCGGTCACGTCGCCCGAGCCCGACGAGCCGTTGAAGGGCATCACCACCCGCGGGTCGTCCTGGAAAGGATCGCCCTCGACGTGCTCCCGCGCCGGTCCGCTCATCAGCAGCTTGCCGCTGCTGTCGTAAGCTTCCACGCGCACCTCTTTGGGCTGGTTGAGCAGGACGCGATAAGGAACAATCTCCGTCTCCAGGCCGGCGGCGCGAAACTTCTGCGCCACGTATTCGGCGGTCTTGTGGTCCTCTGGGGTCGCGGCCAGATGCGGCTCGCGGGTGAGCGTCTTCAGGTGCTGGCCGGCCAGTTTGGCGTCGGGAACGGCCAGAAATTTCTCCTCGATCTTTGCCTGTGCGGTGAAGTCCGCGTATCCAAAAACGGCAGGTTGAGCGGCGGGCTGAGCCCCAAGCGGCCTGGAAATGAAAACTGACAAAGCCAGAGCCAAAAAGAGCATTGTGGCAAGATTTTTGCGCAACATCATGGGCAGAACCTCTTTCACCGTGAAAGGCAAGGCTTCATTATGAAGGGTACGACGGTCTCCTCGCGGATGGGCAGGAGACTGCCAGATTATTTCTTCGCCCGCTTGTAAAACGGCGCCGGAACCTGTTTTGCCCGCACGCGGTTGGCGCGAACCTGGACCAGCACATCCTGGCCCCCGGCAGCTATGCCCGCCGGCAGCAGTGCAAAAGCAATGTTGGTCTTCAGGAACGGCGCGGGCGAGCCGGATGTGATGGCGCCAATCTGCTCCCCATCCAGTGAAAGCACGGAGTACCCGTCGCGGGCAATGCCGCGCTCCACCATCTCCATTCCCGCCAGCTTGCGCTTCGGTCCGCCCGCGGCCTTCGCCGCCAGCAACGCCTCGCGCCCGATGAACTCGCCCTTGTCCATCTTGAGCCAGCGCTCCAGGCCGCCTTCAAACACATTCACTGTGTCGGTGATCTCGTGCCCGTAGAGCGGCATGCCCGCCTCCAGCCGCAGGGTGTTACGCGCGCCCAGCCCGCAGGGGCGAATCCCGAACTCCTTGCCCGCCTCCAGCAGCGCGTTCCAAACTTTTTCCGTGGCGGCCACGTCGCTCGGCAAATAAATCTCAAATCCGTCCTCGCCTGTGTAGCCCGAGCGCGCAATCAAAACCTTCGCCACGCCCGCCACTTCGCCCCACGTGAACCAATAGTTTTTAATCGCCGCCAGATCGGCCTTCGTCAGCTTTTGCAGCGTCTCCAATCCGCGCGGTCCCTGCACGGCCAGTTGCGAGGTGCTGGCCGAGTCGTCCGTGATGCGAACCTGAGGCTTGGATGGCCACGCATCCACCTGCTTCACAATCCACGCGTAGTCTTTGTCCTTGTTGCTCGCGTTCACCACCAGCAGGTACTCGTTTTCGCTCACCCGGTGGACCAGTATGTCATCCACAAAACAGCCCTCCGGCGTCAGCAGCGCGGAGTACTGCGCCTGCCCGTCCTTCAGCCGCGCGGCATCGTTCATGGTCACATATTGCACGGCAGCCAGCGCGCCGGTGCCGCGAAACCAGATCTCGCCCATGTGGCTCACGTCGAACAATCCCACGCCGGTGCGCACGGCCATGTGCTCGGCAATCAATCCTCCGCCATCGCCGGGATACTCCACCGGCATATCCCATCCGCCAAAATCCACCATCTTTGCCTTCAACGCGCGATGCGCTGCATTCAAGGCGGTCTTCTTCAGCGGGACGATAGGCGCGGTCGATTCAGTCATAAATCATCCTTTTCACGGTGCATACGCACCTTGCCTACGATAGTGAGGCACCGGTCCCTGGGTCAAACCAGGCGAACAGGTTTTGGATCAGGTGAATGAATATTGACGGCGCGCCCCTCACCGCCGCCGCGCCCGCCAGAACGAACTCACTCCCAGATAGAAAAAAACCACCATAATGCCGGTGGCGGCCAGAAAGTTTTTATCATAGGGACCGTTGAGGTGACTCGGCCTGTGGCGCCAAAATGGCAGGGCGGCGGCCACCACAAACAGGAAAAAGAAAGCTCCCGTCACCTCCAGCCAAAGAGTGCCGCCTACGCGCCGAAAGGGACGCAGGAATCCGCCCACGCCGCGCGCCACGCCCTTTGCCGTCCGTCCGGCCGTCTGCCCCGCGGCCCGCGCATCGGCCCGTCCGTCCGCCTGCCCCACCGCCCGCGCATCTGCCCGTCCGTCCGCCTGACCGCTCACGGCAACTTGTTGAGCTTGTTGAACTTGCCCGGCGCCAACCGCGCCGGCCGCCTGCGTCCCCCCGGCCAGCTTTTGGCCGGCCATCCGCCCGGCAACCCGCAGCCCGATCCCCAGCACGCGCCCTATCTTCTCAGGTTTCATTCCGATATGATGGTATCAGCGGCGGATTCCCCCCTGCTTTTTTACCGGCTTTCGCCGATCTCCCCTTGCTTCCGGTCGATAACGGAAGTAAGGTAGATGAATCCCATGCCGCTGCCCCGCATCCCCAGCGCCGGCCGCAGCCCTGGAGGCTCCTGTGACAACACGTCTGCGCGAACTCATTCAGCAACTGGGCGAGGCCATCCACGAGGCGGTCATCGAGAACGAGCAGATCGCCGGCGTCGTACAGGACATCCGCCAGCACGGCTTCGACGTGCTGCTCATGCTTGAAGCCTCCATCGCTCTCAACGACCTCTCCGCCAAAATTGATAAAGAGGACGCGCGCGTCGAAGTGCCCGCCGGCCGCAGCGCCGACCAGCCCTTCACCCAGAACGATCTCAGCTTCCTCCGCTCCCTGCGCATCTCCGTCGACGGCAAAAACGTCGTTGGCGAAAAGCAGGACGAAACCGGCCCCGGCGCACGCTAGCGGTTGTGTACCACAATTCAGATATAGAGTGCCCCACCTTCATATAGGGTGCCCCACCTTCGTATAGGGTGCCCCACCTTCGCCGCGTTTTTTGCGGTTAAGGTGGGATATCTATCGTTCGTCATCCTGAGCGCAGTCCGCATTTGCGGACGGATCCGGGGTTCCCGGCGCATGATCTTTGTGCGTTGGAGTAGCCATTCCCTATTCCCCTAGTCCCTATTCCCTATTCCCCTAGTCCCTATTCCCTATTCCCTATTCCCTATTCCCTATTCCCTATTCCCTATTCCCTATTCCCTAGTCCCTAGTCCCTATTCCCTATTCCCTAGTCCCTATTCCCTAGTCCCTAGTCCCCGCTTCATCCTCTCCCGCATCGGTTCGTTATCGGCATACACCCGCCACTCCGCCACCAACCCGCCCTCCGCCACTGCCCGCCACGCCGCCGGCGTCTCCCACCGGTTCTCCGCCTTCAATTGTCCATCAGGCGCGTATGTCCCCCCGGCCTTCCCCAGCATCACGACGACCTCCTGAGCGGACCCTGACCCTGAGCTTTGCGAAGGGGAAGGGGGAGTCGAAGGACCTGCTTTATACGTTTCATCCACCACAATCGAATAATCCGGAACCATCCTGAAGTACCCAACCCACGCCGCCCGCATCTTCTCCCGGCCTTCGGTCACACCCCCCAGCGCATCGATAAACCTATGCCCCGGCGTCATCAACCCGGTGAGCCCCTCCACATCCTGCCGGTTAATCGCCTCTGCAAACGCCTGCGCCACAACTTCCGCCGAATCGCTCATGCCGGTATTGTATCCATACCGCGCGCCTCCCAGCGGGAGGCGGTGAGAACAGCCCAGGGTAAAACCCCGGGAAAGAGTTTAAAAAATAAATCCGCCCTGGAGGGGTGGTGTGAATCTATAAAAATCGGTTGTCATCCTAAGCGAAGCGGAGTTGAAGAACTTGAATTTCACAAGTTAGTAGAGAAAAAGTTCTGCTGCCGATAAGATAAATTTTTTCAACTCCGTCGGACGCCTAATCCAGCGGCCGCAGTCTTTGCCGTCGCTTCCTCCGGCATATTTTGGGCCTCTGTAGGTATGTACTTCCGGTATACAGCATTTAGGAAATTACGTCCCTGGCTGAAACTCGGGCTGTAGCTAAGATGCTTGCGGAAGAACTCCAGCCGTTGTGATGCTTGATCCAAAACTTGAGCCCAAGTCTTTGCAATGATTGTATATTCGAAATTTTTACCCGCGATTATTCCGCTCTGAAAGACAACGCCTGGAGGGAGATTCATTTGGGTTGCTTCTTGCTGAGCCTGATCGCTTATTTGGTTTGAAAGAGCCCAAAACGTCCACTTAGCCGGTATGCCATGGAAACGTTCGTCTCGCGCAATTGCATATGCATAATCGCGAACTTCTGCAAGTACAGCTGGTGTAACTTTCTGTGTAGGACGCTTTAGTTCAATAATAAGATTATGCACGGGGTCTGTTCCCGCTCGGGCGAGGGTTTTGCCTATTACCGTCCCAGGATCAGTAACTTCTGACAAAGGCTCTGAGGTTATAGCGAGATCAACGATACCAGTCCCCCCATCCTCGAAGGTGACATCTTCAAAGAAGTCGACTAATCCCTCATCTACAAAGTAGCCGCGACGGTCTAAGTGTTTCTTTAAAACATTTGTTAGGCTCTCATCATCGTTCATTAAGAAATATTCGTCGCCAAATAGCCAAGTATTATCTGCCACAAGCCGCTGTAATTGCTTCCTTTCGAGAAGTTTGTTTCGATAGGGGCTATCGTACAGCATTGACCGAAGACCCTGGATGAACTCCAAGCGATCAGCTACAACCTTTGATGCGTTTATGATGGCACTGAGGGAGGATTTATCGAGAAGTACAGCAAGCTCTTCTTGTTTCTCTTTGGGAAGGCCAATAACCTCTTTCAAAATTTTTTTCAAAGAGGAGGGGCTGGACTCAATTGCATAGCGAAGCAAATTGAAGGTTAACTGTTTGCTTTTCTTCTTCGAATTCTTGAATTCTGGCAAATATCTTGTGACATTCTCCGCAACGACGTCGAATACTTGTCGCTTCGCTTGCTCGACATCATCCTGTGCAGTGCCTTCATACGGGTAAATGCATTCTTGTTTCCACTCCTCGACCAAGGCTGCTGTTTGTTCAGCTTGACGCCTTGAAACATACTCGCGTAGCTTCTCCCGGGTTACCTCTAAGAGCTTTCCGAGATCTCCTAGCTCAACGTCAATAGCATCTCGTGACTCAAGTTCTTCCAAGAGAGCAGACCGAAGATATGCAGTAAATTTTAGGCCGGGAGCCTGAACGCCCGCAGGGACTTCTCGGAAGCTGAATCCCTCGCGGCTGCACAAAAATAGAGCTCGCTCGAGGGGCGCTTTCCACTCAATTATGGTCAAGGTCTGAGGGGAAAGGACATTATCTTCAGTCACGAAATCGAAGTTGATATCGACAGAATTCGCGATTAGATCATCAGGTACAATCCTCATGCCGTCATATGTTAGATTTATGTCCGGATATTGTCGTAAGTATAGAGCAAAGCATTCCGTTAATTGTGGTTTTACGGATTCGATTTCTAGCGTCCCCAGCTTTGTTGTAGGGTCAAAAATTGTAACTGTAGTTCCCTTGTGTCCCGGCGAGACCGTAGGTTCGGTGGAGTTAACTTTCCGTTTATCGCCATCATCAAATGATATCTGATAGCCAAACAACTGGCCGTTTTCTTCAAACCGAGTATCCCAAATAGACTTGCCACCAAGAGCTAACGCCCTGTATCGCCCAACACCCTTTTTGCCGTGAAGAGCTCTTCCAAGCCCTTTGGTCCTCTCAGCGGTCTTCTTCCATGAGTCTCCTAGCCGCCCGAAGGCCATCTCGAGATCCTCAGGTCTGATGCCGTCTCCGTCATCTTGCACCTGAATGGAATCAAGGCCACCAAAATCATTTGGGATCAGGGTTATCATTATCGTTTTCGCATCGGCGTCAAGTGCGTTCCAGATGTGCTCTGCAACAGCTAGTACAGGGTTGCGTGACCGAGCAAGGGCCTCGATGTGGTCTACGCCAACGCTTACTGTGAATTGCTTCATTTTTCTGCCCCATAACCCTTAGACAGAAATATTACAGCAAAAAACCGTAAGCTGGAGAATAAAAGGCGTAATCGTGGGAGTGAAAGGTAGTAACCAGTCAGGATAACGACTAATGGATTCAATTACCTACGGGAAATTTATCAGCACGACTCAAATATGGCAAAATTGCTCTACAAACCCAAACAGGGTTTGTATTCACATTTACGACCTCCCCATTCTCACCCCCTACAATAAAGATCGAAGCTCACCACGAGGAAAACCATGCCGCTTTCCGGGGTAGCCACATGACGATCAAGACTAGCTTCTATCGTCAATCTCTTTTAACGGCCCTGCTGGACCCGGTCGAGGCCTCGGCCTACTTGAACGCCGCTCTGGAAGATTCTCCGGAAGCCTTCCTCAAAGCCCTGAAGAATGTCGCCCAGGCCCGTCAAATGGCTAAAGTTGCCAAGGATGCCGGCGTGCAGAGAGAAACCCTTTATCGCTCCTTCTCCGAACAAGGGAATCCCACCTTTGAGACGCTCTCCTCGGTTCTCGGCGCATTGGGAATGAAACTCTCGATTGCTCCCGATGATTCCGAGTCGGCATTGAGTCTCACCGGCGCAGCGAAATAAGCAGGCTAGGCGAGGATTGCGGGAGATACGATTCTCCTGCCATCCCTTACTCAAATACAATTAAAGACGGAAGTCCACCACGAGGAAAACCATGCCGCTCTCCGGAGAAGCCATTCGCCTGATGAACTACATTGACGACGTTGCCGTGACCCTGCGCCGCATCCTGTCCACCATCCCCATCCTCACCCCCGAGGAGCGCGCCCGCGTCGCCGAGCACCTGATTAACACCCGGCCCAACGCGCAGGACGTGGCCGAGGCCCTGATCGGCAAATAAGGCCCGCTCGTGCCACAACTCACCGTCGCCATCATCGGAGCCGGGCCGCTAGGCCGCTGGCTGGCCCTCTCCGCTGCGCGGGCCGGCTTTCATGTCTTCCTCGAAGACGTGATGCCCGCCAACCTCCACCACGCCCAGGAGACCCTGCGTCAACAGCTCAGCACTCAACAGGCTGCGGAAAAATCTAGCTCTGTATCAGGGCATGGCTTCAGCCATGCCGCAAACGCTGCAAAATCATCGCGGGCTTTAGCCCCTGAGGGACAGATCGCCTTCGTCTCCACCATCGAGGAAGCCGTGCGCAACGCCGGCCTGGTCATCGATTGCGTTCCCGACGAGCTGGAATCCAAGCTGGAGATTCTCTGGCTGCTGGACCGCATGGCTCCGCCGCGCGCCGTTCTGGCCACGCCCACCACGCGCCTCTCCATTGCCGACCTGGCCCATTGCACCTACCGCCCGGCAAAGTGCATTGCCATCGCCGCCGAAGCCAGCGCCCTCACCGGCAAATCCGAAGCCGCCAACCCGGAGATTCTCCTGCGCACCACGACCCAAACCGCCCCGGAGACCGTAGCCCTGCTCGACCGCTTCTGGCGGCAACTGGGCTTTGCGCCGCGATTCGAGCTCGACCCCGCCGAGCCGGCAAACTGATCCGCCCAGGCTACGCATAATTACGCATAAACCTCTCAGGATTTACGCATAGAGCATTTTTCCTATTTGTGTAGAGTACGGCGTGGACCGGGAGGTCCACGCGACAGCCGGCCAGGAGGCCGGCGCCACCTGTTTATTCAGCCGACAGCAACCTTGAGCCAAGCAGGTATCCACTCTTCTATACCAACAGGCAAAATGCTCTAAAATCCCTCAAAACCCTACCCATAATTACCCATATCGCACATTTCAGTGTTCGCCCAGGTGCGCGCATTTCTTCCCGCATCCGGGCTGGTTTGATCGATTACTTTGGGTAGTAGGCGTTGCGGACGTACTGTTTCACCATGCGGTTGGTGTTGAAGTAGGAGCCGTTGATGGCCAGCGTGGTGCGCATCATTTGCGCCCACTTCTCGGGTGGGCCGCTGTAAAGCGGGACGACGGCAGTTTCGAGCTTGTGGTAGAGCGATTGCGCTTCCTCGGCATCAATGACTTTTTCATCAGTGGCAGCACTGCTTTCGATGGCCCAGCCGGTGACGCCCTCGATGCAGCCCTCGATCCACCATCCATCCAGAATGGACAGGCTGGGGACGCCGTTCAGAGCGGCTTTCATGCCGCTGGTGCCCGAGGCCTCATAGGGCCGGCGCGGCGTGTTTACCCACACATCCACGCCCGCGGTGAGCAATGCTCCCAGCTCCCAGTCGTAGTTTTCCAGGTAAACGATGCGCAGCAGGTCATTCGAAAGTTCTCCGGCCTTCGCCACGACCTCCTGGATGAGCGCCTTGCCGGGATCGTCCTGGGGGTGGGCCTTGCCGGCGTAAATAATCTGCAAGCCGCCGGCTTTAGCGGCAATCTCTAACAGCCGCCGGGGATCGGCAAACAAAAGAGTAGCCCGCTTGTAGGTGGCGGCCCGCCGCGCAAAACCCAGGGTGAGCACCTTGGGATTGAGGGTCTGTTTGGCAGGCAGGCGGGGGTGCGAGGCAACTTCGGCGAGCAAGGCCTCCTTGTTGCGGGCATGAGCCGAGAGAATCTCCAGCTCCGGCAGGTCAATAGCGTTGCGCAGAAAAAGGTTGTCGCGCCGCCACGAGGAGAAGTGCGCATCCATCAGGTTCTGGAAGGGCTCGGAGATCCAGGTGGGCGCGTGAACGCCGTTGGTGATCGAGTCGATGGCAAACTCCGGGAACATCGCGCGGGAGATCTTCGCGTGCTGCAGGGCCACACCGTTGGCATAGCGCGAAAAGCGCAGCGCCAGCAGCGTCATGTTCAACATTCCATCGCGAAAGCAGCCCATCATATTCAGGCGCGCCGTACGGTCGCCGCCCAGGATGCGGTTAGCCTGCTCGGTGGAGAAGCGATCGTGCCCTGCCGGAACCGGGGTGTGGGTGGTGAAGACGCACTTCTTGCGCACCTGCTCGATGTCGGCCTCCGTGGCCGCACCCAGCGGCCCGCCGCCTAACTGGCTCTCGAGCAGCGCCAGCGTCAGCAGCGCCGCGTGGCCCTCGTTCATGTGGTACACATTCACCCGGTTGCCCAGCGCGTGCGCCATGCGCACCCCGCCCATGCCCAGCACAATCTCCTGCTGCAGGCGATAGTTGGTGTCGCCGCCATAGAGGTGATCGGTCAGGCCGCGATCCCAGCCGGAGTTTCCGTCCAGATCCGTGTCCAGCAAATAGATCGGCACCACGTGCCCGTAGCGGCCCGCCAGGTCATAGCGCCAGCAGCGCACCGTCACGATGCGATCTTCAATGGAAACCGTAACCCGCGCTTTCTCTTCGGTGCAGAAATCCGCTGGATTCCAAGGCTGAATCTCCTCGCTCTGCTTGCCGTTTCCGTCCAGGTTCTGCTTGAAGTAGCCCTTGTGATGCACCAGTGAGAAGGCAACCAGGGGAACGCCCAAGTCGGCCATGGAGCGCAGCGTGTCCCCGGCAAGAATGCCCAGGCCGCCGGCGTAGGTGGGCATGGCCGGGTTGATCGCGATCTCCATCGAGAAGTAAGCGACCTGGCCTGAACTAGGAAATGTTACATAAGGAAATGGTTCGGGTGATGTGGACTGCATGGTTATCGTGTCTCCACGGCGCTCCAAACCCAGGAAAGCGACGCACAGGGAAAATCATTATTGCGCGACCGGCTGGACGTGAGAGATCGTGCCCAGCCGTGTCGAGGCAAACTCCTATTGATTTTAGCAAGGAAAGCCCCTCAGAACCGCACTTAACGATTGATTGTCCGCCACAGGCCATGCCGAATGGGCGTTACCAGTGGACGAATCGAGGATGCGCATGGAATTCTCCTTAGCGGCGTCAATCAACTGCGATACTCTTCCATCACCTCCGCGCAGCCCGCGGTCAACCTTTCCCAGATGCGGTCCATCCACGCCTCATGTTCGGGCTTCATCAACACCGAGCGCAGGCAGGTGACCGTGCCCGCGGCGATTGCCGATTCAGGGCTGGTTGCCGGCTCAAACCATGCCGGAGGCAATTGCACCAGCGCCAAGTGCAAATCCCGCGCCGCGCAGGCGGAAAAAATCCTCTGCGCCAGATCGGAGGCCTGTTCGGGTGATTGCGCCTTCACCTTCCACACCACAATATCGAGTTCCGGCGCACCGGCTGCCAGCGGCTGAAATTGTCCAGCTTTATCCTGGCGCAGCCGCCGGTCCAATTCGAGAGCTGCCGCCCTGCCGCGAGCGAGGCCCATGGCAAAATCGCCCCCCGGCACAAGCGGCAAAAGCCGCTGCGTGGCCCACAAAGCCACCGCCGAAGCCCCGGCCCGCGAGCACTCCAGGCTGATCTCGCCAAGATGCAATTGCCTGGATGTGAAGTAGGTGTATGGCGAGTCGTGCTTGTAAAAGCGCCCCACTGCCGGATCGCGAAAGAGCACGCAACCGCAGCCGTAGGGCTGCAAGCCGTGTTTATGCGGGTCGATCACAATCGAGTCAGCCTGGCTGACGGCCTCGAAGGCCCGTTGCGCCGGTTCAGCCAGAGAAATCAGCCGGAAGTAGCCGCCGTAGGCCGCGTCGACGTGCACACGAAAGTTGTAACGCGAACGCAGCGCCAGAATCTCATCCAGCGGATCCACCGCGCCCATGGCCGTGGTGCCCAGCGTTGCCACCACCGTGCCCACATCGCCCTTGCGCAGTTCGGTCTCCAGCGCGTCCAGGCTCATGCGCCCGCGGCAATCGGCGGCAACAGGCGCATACTCCAGTTTCAAAACTGCGGAGATGCGCTGGTGTGTATAGTGCGCCTGCTCGGAGCCCACAATCCGCTTGCCGGGCGCCAGTTGTCCGGCCACCCACAGCGCCTCCAGGTTGGCCAGCGTGCCGCTGGAGGTCAGGTGGCCCAGAAACTCCGTCCAGCCGAAGATTCCGGCGATTTCGCGGACGGCCTCGATCTCCATTTCCGAGCTGGCCCGGCCGCCGTCGCGCGCGTGGTTGTTGGGATTGATCGTCATGGCCAGCGCATAGGCGGCTCGTGCCACAGGATGCGGCGGCTTGAGCATCTGACCGGCGTAAAGCGGGTGAAAATACGGATAGTTATCACCCATGCGGCGCGCCACATCCTCCAGAACCGGCGCCATGGCCGCCGGGTCAGCTGCGGATTCGTAATCGGGCAAAGCCTCAAACTGCTTTTCGAGTAGTTCTGCGGCGCGGGACAACAGGCCGGGTACGGGATCCTGGGGCATAGTAACCCTTCGCGGTAACACAACTAGAGTACGACGTTAAGGCTTTCCAATTCAACAAGTTCCAAAACTGGAAACGGGAAAGATGGAGTAGAACGCTACATTTTTCGCACATTTTTCTGAAAAGGGATGCTACACTGCTTTCAGCGTTAGACCGAAGCGGGCGTTCGCAGCACTCGCCCTCCAAGCAAGATTCTGCCAGTGGTCGCTCCGATTCATCCAGCGCAATTCAATTCAGGAAATACGAACAAATGGAACAAGGCACCGTGAAGTGGTTCAACGACGCGAAGGGCTTCGGCTTCATCTCGCGTCAGAACGGCGAAGACGTATTCGTGCACTACTCTGCAATCACCTCCAGTGGTTTCAAGAGCCTGCAGGAAGGTCAAGCCGTGCAGTTCAACGTGGTAAAGGGGCCCAAGGGCTGGCAGGCTGCGGACGTGCAGCCGCTCTAGAGCATTTTCGGAATACACGTAGACTTTTTAAGAGTCGTGGAAGGTGGCTTTTACTTCCACCCCACGGACGAAGGCCTGTCCGCGGGGACCCCGGAAAGGAAAAAGCCACTTAGCATCGTGCTTCCGGTCTACACCAATTCCGAAAATGCTATAACCCACCGGCCGGATTCCGGCAGAATCTAGCAACACAAGCGAGGGTTGGGAGCGATCCCATCCCTCGTTTGCATTTTGCGCAGACGAGTCTCTGGCTGCTTGTCTGATTAGTCTGGAAGTTTCGTATAGTACTATACCTGTCATGCATCTCGAATCGGCAGACTTATCCGTAAAGCAGGATCATCGAAATGCGTGGTGGACGCCGCGGCTGGCTGGGCCGCTCATCGCAGCCGCCTTAATTCGCTTCACACTAATGGCTGTCGCGCTTTCACATGGTGGGATCAACAACCTTATCGATTTCGACACGGTCAGTTATCTCGAACCGGGGCGCAACCTGCTGCTGCATGGCCGCTTTGTTTCTGACGGAATGCCGGAGTTGTTTCGTACGCCGGGATATCCGCTTTTTCTTGCCTTGACCAGCCTTGGCGGCCTGTTTGTGGCAGCCGTTGTCAATGTAATTCTCTCGGTCATCTCCACGATATTGGTTTGGAGGCTGGGGCGGCGGGTCTCCGGCAATGAACGCATTGCACTTGGCGCTGCCTGGATCTTTGCTTTTGAGCCGCTTTCGGTTTCACTTTCCGTCCGGTTCATGTCGGATACTCTTTTCCTCGCGCTTTTTCTACTCAGCATGGAGCGGATAGCGGAGTTTTTGCACGGACGCAGCTTGCGCGTACTGGCGGTGGCGGGACTGTGGCTTGCTGCGGCAACCTTTGTTCGTCCGGTCAGCTATTATCTGCCAATTGCATTGGCGGTGGGCCTGTTTCTGGTTTTGGCGCGCGTGACTGCACTGCGCTGGAAGGCGCCCGCAGTGTTACTGATCAGCGTGCTGCCGTGGCTGGCCGCCTGGCAGATACGTAATTGGGTTGAAACTGGTTATGGCGGGTTCGCAAGTGTCACGGAAGAAAACCTTTACTATATTCTTGCCGCCGACATGACAGCCCGCGTAGAGCACAGGAGCTTGATTGATGTGGAGAACGAGTTCGATCAACGCTGTGGAATAGGTTGCGGCGAGCAAACAGATAACCGCCCGCCTGATCTTGCGCGTAATCCTGCGTCGGCAGGATCGAAGCAAAGTTTGCGCCTGGCCTTCATGCGCGCCGAGGCTCTTCGTATTATCCGGGCGCATCCAGGTCTCTACTTGCGCGAGCTCATCGTACACTTCTTTGAGACAGCATTCTACCCTGGCTCAGGAACTTTCGATAAGCTACTGTATCCGGGAGATTCTCTGTATATTGAAAACTTAACCAACGGCAAAGGTGCAACACGCGCATTCATCACAATTTTTAAAGCATACCCTTGGGTTGCTGCTGAGAAGGCAGCCTTTGTGGCTGTGCTGATGGGGTTGTACCTGCTCGCGGCACGAGGGGTCTTCCGGGGTGATATGCCTTATCCGTGCCTGTGGCTGCTTCTGGGAACGTCACTATACTTCCTCGCTGTCTCAGCTGCGTCGGCGGGATCAGGCGTGTCTGCACGCTATCGTCTGCCGGTGATGCCAGCCGTATGCATTCTTGCGGCTGCGGGAGTCCCGCGCGCAAAGACGAGTGCGCGCTAATTCGATTCGCCTATTCCAGTAGAATTCGGAGGGAATCGGATATTCTTGAGTTGCGGCGATTGGCCGCATCGTGAACAGCCTCATCTATTTCCACTCTTCATCCATACGGGGAAGCATTTGTGAAGGACAAGACAGCGATCATCATCGGAGCAGGCCCAGCGGGACTGACGGCGGCCATCGAGTTGCAGCGCAATTCGGCGATCAAGCCTATTTTGATCGAAGCCAGTCAGCAAGTTGGCGGCATCTCGCGCACCATCCGTTACAAGGGCAACCGCATGGACATCGGCGGCCATCGCTTCTTCTCCAAGTCAGACCGGGTGATGCGCTGGTGGCTGGAGCTGATGCCGGTTGAGTCCGGCACAAGCCCGGAAGGTGAATTGCGTTATCAGGGGCAACAGCGCGATCTTCCTGCGGCGACCGGGGCGCATGATCCACAAGCGGAAGATCTGGTGATGCTGATTCGCCAGCGCAAGAGCCGCATCTATTTCCTGCGCCGCTTCTTCGATTATCCCATCAGCCTGACCGCGGCAACCTTCCGCAATCTGGGCCTGGTTCGCACCTTTCGTTGCGGCGTCAGTTATCTGCGCTCGGCGCTGCTGCCTCAGCGCGAGGAGCGCTCGCTTGAGGATTTCATCATCAACCGGTTTGGCAAGCAGCTTTACCTGACGTTTTTCAAATCGTATACAGAAAAGGTCTGGGGCGTGCCTTGCCATGAGATCAGCGCCGAATGGGGAGCACAGCGCATCAAGGGACTATCGCTCACAGGAGTCGTAACTCACTTCCTCAAAAAAACATTTGTGAGAGGGCGCTCCGGCGACATCGCGCAAAAAACGACCGAAACCTCGCTGATCGAGAAGTTTCTCTATCCCAAGCTCGGCCCCGGCCAACTTTGGGAACATGCAGCCGGCCTGGTTCGCAAGGGCGGCGGCGAGATTCACTTCGGCGTCCAGATTGACCGCATTCATGTGGTAGGAAACAAGGTGGTCTCGGTTGAGGGCCGCGACGAGGCAGGCAAGCGCGTGACGTATGCGGGAGATTACTTCTTCTCCACCATGCCCATCCGCGACCTGGTGCGCGACCTTTCCACGCCGGCCCCTGCCGAGGTCGTCGAGGTCGCCGAAGGACTCATGTATCGCGACTTCATCACCGTTGGCCTTCTCGCCAGCAGGCTCGCCGTCACGGAAAAGGACGGATCTCCGCTCAAAGACAACTGGATTTACATTCAGGAGCCGGACGTGGTCGTTGGCCGGCTGCAAATCTTCAATAACTGGAGCCCCTGGCTGGTCGGCACGCCCGGCAAGGTTTGGGTTGGCCTGGAATATTTCTGCAATGACACCGACCCGCTCTGGAAGCTCTCCGATGAGGAGATGTCCAGGCTCGCTATTGCGGAGATCGCCAAAATCGGGATTCTCAAGGCGGAAGATGTCGAGGACTTCCATGTCGTTCGCGTTCCCAAAACATATCCCGCCTACTTCGGCAGTTATGACCGCTTCGATGTGATCCGCAACTATCTGGACGGCTTTGAGAATCTCTTCCTGGTGGGCCGCAACGGCATGCACAAATATAACAACCAGGACCATTCCATGTTGACCGCCATGACCGCCGTGGAAAACATTGTCAAAGGCGTCACCACCAAGGACAACATCTGGGCCATCAATACCGAGATGGAGTACCACGAGGAGAAATGAGCTTAACAGCTCAGAGGCTCAGTTCAGCCGCCAGAAGGCAGCATTCAACACAGTGGCAAAGGTGACCCAGGCCCAGTAAGGCGCCATCAGCCAGGCTACTGACGGTGAAACCTTGACAAAGGCCAGTGTAGTGGCCCCGATGACCACCCACAGAACCATAACTTCCACCAGTGCGGCCCCGATGGCGTGGTGATGGAAGAAGATCCACGACCAGGCAAAGTTCAGGAGCAGTTGGACGAGAAACAGAACCAGTCCCCAAGTGCGCATCTGCGAGGCGGGCGACTCCCAAACCCGCCACGCGGCAATCGCCATCAGAGCGTAAAGCAACGTCCAGACCGGCCCAAAGATCCAATCAGGCGGAGCAATAGCCGGCCTGGCCAGCGTCCGATACCATCCCGGAACCTCGCTCATCGTCCAGCGTCCGCCCACGCCGGCTACAGCAAAACATATTCCTACCCAGCAAATCAGCGAAATCCAGCGCATCTTGGCTTACCTTGTCCCTCAAGAGAAGAGATTCAACTTGAGGGACAAGGACGCGGCAAAATTTATGCTTTTAATGCGCGGCAGGCGGCTGCGAGGCTGGTTGCACGGGCGCCTTCTCGAACAGCTCCAGGTTTTCGCCCTTCCATATCATCGCGGAGCGGATGCGGTCATAGCCGCTGGGGTGGTCAAAGAAAATCCGCTCCTCCCACTTACCGGGCTGCATCTTGCGATATTCCGAAAGGTGAATCGCGGCCTGGGCAAAGCCATCCGGCTGGCGGGCGGCGTTCAGGCCGAACATATCTGCCTCCTTCTCGTGTGTGCGGCTCTCGGTATTCATCACCGGGGTAAGCACAAAGAAGAAGATGCCGGCCAGCAGCGTTACCAGCGGCAGCACGGCCGGGTCGCCAACACCGCGAATCTGCCAGCGCTCTCCCCATCGCTTCAGCGCCCATTGCAACCCCCAAAACAGACAGGCGAAGAAGAGCAGAAAAACGACAGATGCGAAAAAGATGCCCTTGGGAATGTGGTGCATCACGTAGTGGCCCATCTCGTGGCCCATCACCGCCTGAATCTCCTCGGGCGAGCCGCGACGCAGCAGGTTGTCGTTGAGCGTGATGCGCATGGTGTTGGCAAAGCCGCTCACATTGGCGCTCATGCGCGTCGTCTGGCGGCTGGCGTCAATCTGGTAGACATCGTTGGTGGGAATCCCGTTGGCGTGGGCCATGCGCAGAATCGGGACCGTAATCTTGGGATCATTCAGCCGGGTAACCTTGTTGAAGATCGGCTGGATAAAGACCGGGCCGATCGCCACCTGCACAACTATCAGGCCAGACATCGCTACAGCGCCCCAGATCCACCAAGTGCGGGGCAGCCGGCGCACAATGGCAAACAGAAGCATGATCGCCAACGCGCCCATGACCAGGCCAAGCAGCAGACCCTTGCCCTGATCGCCCATCCAGGGCCAGAAGCTCTGCGTCGCCAGGCCATACTTGTGCTCCCTCACGTAGCCCGTATAAAAATCAAACGGGAAACTCAACACCGTGGTCAACACTACGTATTGTCCCCAGTAAAGCGCATCCTGCAGCCACCGGAAGCGCGTGATGCGCTCGGCCAGATTGCGCATCTTTGCCGACCAGAGCAGGTTCAGCAGCAGCAGGGCAATGGCCGAAGAATACAGAAAGTCCCAGAGAATCAGCCAATAGCCGCCTTCAAAATATGCGTTGGAACGCGCCGTGGCCTCGGGCGGAATCATCGCCATGTACGCTTCAGTGGCGGCGTCGGCGTCAAAGTGCGCCGAGGGCTGGGCCGCGGCCGGAACCTTGGTGATGTCCACGTTGGGTTGAATGGCGGGTTGGGCCTGGGCTGAGCCAAGACCGAAGACCGCAAGCAAGACGAGGAGCATAAAGCTCCGCAAACGCCAGATCATCGGGAAACCTCTTTCTAAAAGACATTATGGCCCATACAGGGAAGCTCAAGGGCCACTCCATCCAAGATAAGCCCTTAAAAGCAGTTACGAGCCGCGGAGGAGGATGGTTCCGGCCCGTCTTCGGTATATCCTGAAGAGTTGACACGCAGCCCGGCCACACGTGGCCGGAAATCCCAGGACCCTTATGCCCATGAACGCAAAGACTATCGCCGTACACCTGCCCGACGGAGCCATTCGCGAAGTTCCCGCCGGCACGACGCCTCTGGAGATTGCCAATTCGATTTCGCCGCGTCTGGCTGCTGCCTCCGTGGCCGCGCGCCTGACTCCGGTCGGCGCAGCCGTCAAGCCAATCTCCGCCGCTGACGAGCAGGCCTCCGAAGCGGCCATGTATGCCGCCGAGGACGCCGCCGGCCCGCGCCTTGTGGACCTGGCCACGCCGTTGACCGCCGACACGCGCCTCGAATTAGTCACCGAGAAGGATCCCGAGGCCATCAAGGTACTGCGCCACTCCGCGGCCCACGTGCTGGCCACGGCAGTGCTGGAACTCTTTCCCGAGACCAAGCTGGGCCACGGTCCGGCCACCGACTCAGGCTTCTTCTACGACTTCCATCGCGAAAAACCCTTCGTCCCCGAGGATCTGGCGCGGATCGAGGCCAGGATGGCCGAAGTGATTGCACGCGACGACAAGTTTGTCCACGAATTCGCTCCAAGAGAAAAGAGTCTGGAAGACTTTGCGCGCGACGGCGACTTCATGAAGGCGCATTTCGTGACAAAATTCACCGCGCCCGGCGACCAGGTCAGCTTTTATCGCAACGGCAAGTTCGTTGATTTTTGCCGTGGACCGCACGTGCCCTCAACCGGCCGCGTAAAGGCCGTGAAGGTGACCAGCCTGGCCGGCGCTTACTGGCTGGGCGACGAGAAGAATCCGCAGTTGCAGCGCATCTACGGCACCGCCTTCTTCTCGCAAAAAGAAATGGACGCTCACTTTGCCCGCCTGGAAGAAGCGGCCAAGCGCGACCATCGCCTGCTGGGCAAGCAACTGGACCTCTTCAGCATTCAGGAGCTGGCCGGCGCGGGGCTCATCTTCTGGCATCCCAAGGGCGGCATTGTCCGCAAGGTGATGGAAGACTGGATGCGCGAGGAATGTTTGCGGCGCGGCTACTCGATGGTCTTCACTCCCCACGTCATGCGACGCGAGCTATGGAAGATCAGCGGCCACGAGGGCTTTTACGCGGGCAATATGTACACTCCCATGGAGCTGGATGATGCCGAGTATCGGCTGAAGCCGATGAACTGCCCCGGCCACATCCTGATTTATAAAAACTCGCCGCGCAGTTACCGCGACCTGCCCGTGCGCCTGGCCGAGCTGGGCAACGTCTACCGCTACGAGCGCTCCGGAACCATGCACGGACTGCTACGCGTGCGCGGCTTTACGCAGGACGACGCGCACATCTTCTGCACTCCCGGCCAAATCGAGGACGAGGTGGTGGCCTGCATCGACTTTGCCGAAGCAGTGCTGAAGACCTTCGGCTTCCACGAGTTCATCGTCGAGCTATCTACCTGGGACCCCAACGACCGCGCCCACTACGCCGGCTCGGATGAGAATTGGAACCTGGCGGTGGGCTCCTTGCAGCGCGCCCTCGACCGCAAGGGAATCGCCTACAAAACCATCTCTGGCGAAGCCGCCTTTTACGGCCCCAAGATCGACATCAAGCTCGTAGATGTCCTCGGCCGCCTGTGGCAGCTCTCCACGGTGCAGTTTGACTTCAACCTGCCGGCGCGCTTCGAGCTGGAGTACGTGGGCGAGGACGGCGAGCGCCACCAGCCGGTCATGGTTCACCGCGCCCTCTTCGGTTCCGTCGAGCGCTTCTTCGGCGTGCTCATCGAGCACTACGCCGGGGCTTTTCCGCTGTGGCTCGCGCCGGTGCAAATCGGCCTTGTCCCCATCAGCGTGCGGCATCATGAGTATGCGCAGAAGGTCGAGGCCGAGTTGAAAGCCGCATGCCTGCGCGTTGAGACCGACATCCGCAACGAGAAGATGAACGGCAAGATTCGCGATTTCGCCAACCAGAAGACGCCCTACATCCTGGTCTTCGGCGACAAGGAGCAGGAGGCTAATGCGGTGAGCGTCCGCACCCGCGGCAAAGGCGACCAGGGCTCCACGCCGCTGGCCGAGTTCATCGCCAAGTGCAAGGCATTGGTGCAGAGCCAGTCCACGGAACTGTAACCTCTACCCACGCTAGGCCAACTTAGTTTGCAGATTCCTTGCGAAAAATCTCGACATAGTCCAGGTAGTTCTGGGCGTATTCGATGATTCTGGCTCGGTCGGCATCGCTCATTTCGCGGCGGAGCTTGGCGGGAACACCAGCCCAGAGCGTGCGTGGCGGGACTTGTGTTCCCTCGGGGACCACGGCGCCGGCGGCAATGAGTGAACCCTCACCGATGCGGCAGCCGTTCAGAACCCGGGCCCCGATGCCGATCAGAACCGCATCCTCGAGCACACATCCATGCACCGTCGCGTTGTGACCGATGGTGACCCAGTCGCCCACGATCACCGGATATAGGTTTCGCTGGCCGTGGAGGACCGCGCAGTCCTGGACGTTGGAGCATGAGCCGACGCGGATGGAGTGGACATCGCCACGCAGTACGGCGTTCATCCACACCGAGGAGCGCTCGCCGAGGATCACGTCGCCGAGAATCTGCGCCGAAGGATCCACGTAGCAACTGGCGGGGATCTGGGGCATCCGCCCCTGGTAGCTGCGGATCATGGTTTCAAGGCCTCCATGGCCAGTTTAAGACATGGTGCATGACAGGACAGGAGAGGTTGGCCCGCGTAAGCCTCCGGATCAGCCCGCCTCGGGTCAAAAAATCGTTCCAATCTGGAACTTGTGGGATATTGAAGGCGAATCGAGCGAAATTTCACCAGATTTTGAGAGATATTACAGGGATATATGTAAGTACTTGACCCGCGGACCAATGTTTCCAGTATCATAAGAGAGGCCTGTTGGCGGGTTTGGAGGTGGGATTTTTGGCGGAGGTTCGTGTTCAGGAAGGCGAACCGCTCGAAAATGCGCTGCGCCGGTTTAAGCGGAAGGTACAGCAGGAGGACATCATCAAGGAAGTCAAGCGTCACTCCTACTACCTGAAGCCCGGTGAAAAGAAACGCGTAAAGGCGGCTTTGGCGCGCAAGCGGAATCGCAAGAAGGCTCGTAAAGAGCAGGATTAGCATTAAAACTGTCGTGACAGTTGCCGCTCCGGCAACCCCTTGCATTGAGATGCGGGCGGGAAACCAGAGATCGCAGGTAAGGCCAGAGCGGCATGTCGCGTTAGCAGAATTGAACTCCAACTTTATGCACGCAGGTTGCTTGGAGGTTGTATACAGGTCTTTCCGGCTTGCCGGGTAGACAATCCATTTGCCGCTGTACTTGTTGCGGCCCGGGCCCTGGTTGTCATCACAGCACGAAGCAGGGAAACGGGACCGGCAAGCTGATTCTGTTCATGGCCGATTTCAACCAATTCCCTCCTTTGGGGAAGCCGGCCATGGAATTTACCGACAGAGTTTTAACGTGCAGCGACTGCGGCGCCGAGTTTATCTTTACCGCCGGCGAGCAGCTATTCTTCCACGACAAGCAATTTAAGAACGAGCCCAGGCACTGCAAGCAGTGCAAGGCGAAGCGCGTCCGCGGGGGAGTCAAGGTGCGTCCGGAGACCCGGACCAACTGCTCGCAGTGCGGCACGGAGACGACGGTTCCTTTCAAGCCCACGCAGGGCAGGCCGGTGTTTTGCCGCGCCTGCTTTCAGCAGCAGAAGCAGCAACCGGCGCCTGAATCCAGTACGGAGAAGGATTCTATACCAATGCCGAGCTAAACAGCAGGTCTCCCTTAAAACCGGAGGGGAACCCAGCCACACGGATCAGCGTGGCCAGTTGCGCCCAATGGCGCTGGCTATGGAAGAGCGCGAAGGCCGTAAGCTTCCGCCGTGAGACTGTCAGTCCCTCTGGCGGAAGCCAAGGTGTTTTCAGCGTCTGGGTCTCATCCCAGTTTTGCGCAGGGTCGTCCAGCATCGCTCGGTAGATCTGGACAGCCTTGAGATGCAGTTCGAATAGTTTATCCAGCGAGCCGGTTGGGACTTCCTTCCTGTCCATCACAGGCCCACCGGAAATGCGCTGGCCCCAGACCAACTCAACTCCCCAGATATGACAGACAAACTCCTTTACGTTGGTGATTCCGCTAATGTCGCAGGGCAGCTCGAGTAGTGCCGGGTTGGCGTCGAAATAGGTTTTCCAAAAGTTGGAAGACTCATGATTCCAAGCCAGGAGTTCTTCAAGCGTGATTGCAGGTGTCATGGTTATCTCCTCAGGACGCAATCGCCGACATAGTTGCATCCCAACTCTTTCTTGTTTACCAACCCCATAATGCTATCTGAGCAAACCGGAAGTGGGAAGGTCAACCCGAAAAACGGAAGCAAGAGAGCCGCGGCTCACCTATACTGATGCGTGGTGATCCGGCACTTTCGTGCCGGTCAGCCGGAGGGCCGTGTCTTGGTTCAGACCCGCATCAAACCCTACTTTCAGGAAGTTGCCGAGAAGACGCGGCGCCGCGAGCAGCAGCGCGTTTTCCGGCGCAACCAGGTTTTTGGGCTGGTACTGGTGGCCGCGGCGATCCTCCTCTTCTGGCTGCTGAGGACCAATCCCAAGTGGATCTTTCCACCGGGATGGTGGCGGCCATGACTCCTTCGCGGAGGGCGAACGGCGGCTTCGCCGCGGCGGACCCGCTCGCAGTTCTGCTGCTCGGTCCCACGGGCAGCGGCAAGACTGCGCTTTCAATCCAATTAGGCGAACGCTTCGGCGGCGAGATTGTCAGTTGCGACTCGGTGGCCGTCTATCGCGGCATGGACCTGGGCACGGCAAAACCCACTGCGGAAGAGCGAAAACGGCTGCCTCATCACCTTATTGACGTGGCTGATCCGGACCAGCCCTTCACTGCGGGCGAGTACAGCCGGCAAGCGCGGGTGGCTTTGCGCGAGATTGCGGCGCGCGGACATCTGCCCATCGTGATCGGAGGAACAGGCCTCTACCTGCGCGCGCTCACCGAGGGGCTCTTTGCCGGGCCGGAGCGTCATGAGGAGTTGCGTGCCCGGCTGCAACAGAGCCGCAAGCGGCACGGTGAAGCCTGGCTGCACCGGCTCCTCCGCCATCTCGACCCAGCCTCTGCCGCGCGCATTCACGCCAACGACGCGGCCAAACTGATTCGCGCCATCGAGATCTGCCTGGAGATGCGCAAGCCATTTTCCAGGACACTGGAGAATCAGGAAAAAGCCCGAGACCCGCTCACAGGCTTCCGCCTCTTGCGCATCGGCCTCAACCCGCCGCGACCGGCGCTCTACCAGCGGCTCAACCGGCGCGCCGCAGAAATCTTCGCAGCCGGCATCGTCGAAGAGACCCGCGGCCTCCTCGACCGCTACGGGCCTGTAAAGGCGCTTGACTCGCTCGGCTACCGCCAGGCACTACGCGTGCTACGAGAGTCTTGGCCTGTCGAAGAAGCGGTAGAGGCCGCCCAGCAGGGCCATCGCAACTACGCCAAGCGGCAGTTGACCTGGTTCCGCCGCGAACCGGGTGTGCACTGGATTGCGGGCTTCGGCGATGATCCGGAGGTGCTGCGCGTGGCAGCCGAACTGGTGCAGAAAAACTTGTGAGATTCGTTTTGCACGTGTGCTCCGCAACAGTGCAGAAGCGAAGTGGGCCGCTTGCGCATCCATTAAACTAGACGGTGGAGTGCGGCGTTTGCGGCTCCTGAGCAGCGCCTCGGATTGGAGTTCCTTTTGGCTGAGACAAAGGTAGAGACGATCTACGATGTGGCGATCATTGGAGGCGGGCCGGCCGGTTACACGTCGGCTATTCGCGCGGCGGAGTATGGGCTGAAGGTGGCGCTGATTGAAAAGACCGGCGCGCTGGGCGGAACCTGCCTGCACGTGGGCTGCATCCCCACCAAGGCTCTGCTCTTCAACGCCGAGATCTGGGACCACCTGAAGCACGCTGCCGAGTTTGGCATTGATGGCATTGGCGCGCCTACGCTCAACTGGGCTGCGGTGCTCCAGCGCAAAAACTCGATCATCGCCAAGCATGTCAAGGGCCTGGACTTCTTGATGAAGAAGCACAAGATAGCGCGCATCGAGGGCCACGGCCGCCTGTCCGGCCCCGCGAGCGTCGGCGTGCACATCATCGAAGTTACATCCGCGAGCGGTGAAATCAGCCCGGTCAAAGCGAAGAACGTCGTCCTGGCCACCGGCTCCGAGGCCAAGATGCTGCCCGGGCTCAAGGCCGGCGACCGCATCCTCACCAACATCGAAATCCTGGCCATGGAGCAGGTTCCCAAGTCGTTGATTGTCATTGGCGCGGGCGCGGTGGGCATGGAGTTTGCCTCGCTCTTCCGCACCTTCGGCGCAGAGGTGACGATTCTCGAGTTTCTGCCGCGCGTGGTTCCAGTGGAGGACGAGGAAATTTCCAAGGAGATCACGCGCCTCTTCAAGAAGCGCGGCATCGACGTGAACACCGGCGCCCGAGTCGAGAAGGTCGAACGAACCGCGACAGGCGTTCGGGTCACCTTCATAGACGTGAATGGCGCAATGCAGGTGAAGGAAGCCGAAAAGGTTCTGGTGGCCGTTGGCCGCGCCGGGAGAACCGGCGATCTTGGCCTGGAAAAGACGCGCATCGTACTCGACCGCGGACTAATCCAGGTCAACGAAGCCCAGGAGACCGCCGAGCCGGGCGTCTTTGCTATCGGAGACATTGTGGCCGGGCTGCCGCAACTGGCCCACGTGGGCGCGATGAGCGGCATGATCGCCGCGGCCAAAATTGCTGGCCGCCCCTTCCGCCCGGTGCGCCGCGACCGCATCCCCGGATGCACCTACACTGAGCCGCAGATCGGGTCGGTGGGCCTGACCGAGGCGCAGGCCAAGGAAAAGGGCCATGAGGTGAAGGTGGGCAAGTTTCCCTTTGCAGGCAACTCCAAGGCCACCATCCTGGGCAGCCATGACGGCTTCGTTAAGGTGGTCGCCGACGCCAGGTATGGCGAAATTCTGGGCGTGCACATTCTCGGCCCCCAGGCCACGGAGCTGATCGCCGAGGCCGTCGCCGTGCTGGAGCTGGAAGGCACGGTGGAGGAGCTGATGTTCACCGTCCACGCGCATCCCACTCTGGCCGAGTCCATGCTGGACGCCTACGGAGCCGTCGAGGGAATGGCGATCAACGCGTGATATGTTTCGGCCTCCAGAAACCACACCATTCCTGATCGACAAATTGGCTTGTTCATCATCTTCAGGGGACGAAAGCATCGCTCGGCAGCCGATGATGAAAAAGGAGAATCCGGATGAATCCAAAGGTTGATGTTTTTATGCGGAAAGCAAAAAAGTGGCGGAAAGAATCGGAGAAATTAAGAATGATCCTTCTTAACTGCCCGCTGACCGAAGAATTGAAGTGGGGGCAGCCTTGTTACACGTTTCAGGGGAAAAACATCGTTTTGATCGGCGCATTTAAAGAATATTGTTCGCTTTTGTTTTTCAAAGGCGCTTTGCTAAAAGATGCCCATGGCATCCTGGTTGCACCGGGGAAGCTGCAGGCGGGGCGCCAGATCCGGTTCACCAGTCTGCAAGAAATCATTGCGATGGAACCCATCTTAAAAGCCTATATTTATGAAGCCATTGAAGTGGAAAAGGCCGGATTGAAAGTGAAATTAAAAAAGCATTCTGAATACGTCATTCCGGAGGAACTTCAAAAGAAACTGGATGAAATCCCTGCCTTGAAATCTGCTTTTGAGGCACTGACGCCGGGACGGCAGAGAGGCTACATGTTTCATATTTCTGCGCCCAAACAAGCCAAAACGCGGGAGTCAAGGGTTGAAAAATGCATGAAGCTCATTCTCAAGGGCAAGGGATTAAACGATTAGAGAAATTGACCCGCCGGAAACTTCGCTATTTCTAGTGGACAATTTCACAAAAACTCCATACACTGTAAATACAGTTAGCGCGGGTTAAGTTTTGGTAAGGAAGACTCATGCGCGAACAAACACTGGTTTTCGACTGGGATGAGGCTAACCGGAGCCATTTGGCACGGCACAACGTGACTCCGCAAGAGGCCGAGGAAGTTGTTCTTGGAGACCCTCTCGACATCGAACTGCAAACTGCGGAGGGTAGCAGCGGAGAAGAGCGGATATTACACGTCGGGGAAACGCGCAAAGGACGGATTTTGGAGCTTGTGTCAACGTGGCGCGACGGAAAAGCTCGAATCCTCTCCGCGTGGGATGCCCCTCGGCAATCCAAGCTGGACTACCTGGCCGAGATGAGGCGGCGTTATGGAAGCATTGACGATTCCGAAGTTTGAGAACGAAAACGACGAAGCCAATTGGCTCTACGAGAACCGTGAGAGGTTGTCGGCAGTGTTTCATGAGGCAGTGCAGGAAGGGCGTGTCCGTCAAGGCACACTGAAGCAGCGCGGGGTCACGCCTCCAACCACGATTCGACTGGCTCCGGAGGACATCTCCCGCGCGCGGACACTGGCCGAGCGCCGTGGTCTACGCTACCAGACTTATCTCAAGATGCTGATTCACGAGGGGCTGGAGCGAGAGGAGCGTTTGGCGAGTTAATCTACATCCGTTGAAGCGTTCTGTGATGTTTTGTCCACAACTTCTGGCCTACGTGGTTTCTTGAACCAATCGGTCAAGGTTTCCCGCCACGACTTGTGAGGCTCCAGTTCTAAATCCTCCGCAACAAACCGGCGGATTTCGCGCCACAAAGAGCTCCACTCAATTTGAATCTGCCTCGTAGCTTCCCATGGTTCCAGTATCCCATGTTGATGAGCAAGGGATACATTTGATCTGTGGGCTTCTATATATTTCTTAGCTTTCTCATTATTCATCTGAATTTTGTCCATCACGCGGTAAATTTTCTTGGCCTTCGCCTCGGATATAAATACACAGTGCAGGGCAGCCTGCGTCATGTTCCGTAAGTGTTGAGTAAATGAAGGGTCAAGCACAGCACTGATCAATTCATCTCTAGTTGCAACGGTGGGCAGGAACAACTCTATAGCTGACGTTAACGTGAGGAGTTCTTTCCATTCGGTCTTGATGTTTTCGAGAATCCAACGCTCATGTTCCTTCTTACTCGTGGCGCGAAAAGACCAAAGCGCAATCCCGACACCGCCAGCCACAGGAATCACGCTAACAATGAGCTGAGGCAGAAATTGAAGCAAGACATTCCACCACGAGCCTGGCGCAGCCTGTATGCACTGCACTATGCACTGCGGTGGGGTTGCCTGGACCACTAAAAAAGCGGCCATCGGGGCAGTATGATCTATCATCATTTGCGACTCCAGAACTCACATCACCACTGATAAGACGTAGGCTGTGATGAAAATCTACTTATCGCCTTCATCTTGTTGATCAGGTTCAACTTCTTGTGTTCTATCGAGCATCCGATGTCTAACAATATGCGGCCATACCCACACAACCATAGCTGCTCCAAGTATGGGTATGGCGATGCTTTGAGCCTGACCGGCATCGGACATGAAAACCTGAATCAAAACCCTAATCAATATGGCTGATAAGACGTAGAGTAGAACAGGTTGCCATCCATACCGTCTTGCTGCAAAAACAACGGCAGCAATACAGCCGCCTAGAAATAAGAGCGGGATAGCGATCCAGATTGCGATATCCATTCCATGCGCCTCGGCGACTTCATTGTACGAGCGTTTGACGCCGGATACAAGCCTACCGTCGTCGAACATTTAGAATATAAAGGATATGAGCACACTGAAAGCCACTCGCGGAACCCGCGACCTGTTGCCGCCGGAGACCGCCCTTTGGAACCGCATCGAGGCCACCGCGCGGGATGTTTTCACCCGCTACAACTTCGGCGAGATTCGCACACCTGTCTTCGAGGACACCTCGCTCTTTGCCCGCGGCGTGGGCGAGGAGACAGACATCGTCTCGAAAGAAATGTTTACCTGGGCTGATGGCGAGCGTTTCGACGAGAAGAAGATTATCGCCGAATGGTTGGCCCGATACGCCCCTGACGATCCGACGCATGTACAGGCCGGACGGGTTCATTTCGAAAAATTCTCGCCAATCCTTGCGAAATTGAACGCTATAGGCATTCAACTGCAGGTGACCCGCGGTGTCTTTCTGCCAAACCAACAGCTACCAGGCAGCGTTCCTGAGCTTGTTTGTTTTCGGCAGGCTATTTCATCTGACGCGATTGCTACGCTATTGAAGGGGAGGGAGTTGGCAAAATCTGATCCGGACAGTGACATGAGACAGTTCAATGTCGGATTGCGTCTCGTAGTCCCCATGAACGTTCCGTCAAACCCCTGGGTTGAGCGAGGCGACATCACCATCGAGCCGCTTGAGGGACAATTCTTTGCGACTTCACAGTTTTTAACCCTGCGCCCGGAGAACACCGCCGGGGTGGTGCGCGCGGCCATCGAGCACAATCTCTTCGAGAGCGGGCAGTTGCAGAAGCTCTACTACATCGGCCCGCAGTTTCGCCGCGAGCGTCCGCAGAAGGGCCGCTACCGGCAGTTTTCGCAGATCGGCGCAGAGGTCATCGGGCCGCCTTCCTCCGGCAGCGAATCGCCGCTGCGCGACGCCGAAATCCTCGAAATGCTGGCCACGCTGCTCGACGAGCTGGGCATCACCGGCTGGACGCTGGAGCTGAATTCCGTCGGCTCGGCCGCCGACCGCGAACGTTACAATCAGGCGCTTCGTGCCTCGTTGGTTCCAGTGGTGGGGAAAATGTGTGCGGACTGCCAGCGCCGCGCCGTTACCAATCCGTTGCGCGTATTGGACTGTAAGGTTCCCGCCGACCAGCCCATCATCGACAAGCTGCCGGTAATTGCAGACTCGCTGGACGAAGCCTCCCGCGCCCACTTTGCCGCCGTTACCGCGGCGCTCGACGCGGCTGGCGTTCCCTACACGCTCAACCATCGCCTGGTTCGCGGCCTGGACTACTATACGCGGACGACCTTCGAGTTCACCCACGGAGGACTCGGCGCGCAGAACGCCCTGCTCGGCGGTGGGCGATACGACGGTCTGAGCGAGATGCTGGGCGGGCCGCGCGCGCCGGGCATCGGCTTTGCGATGGGCGAGGACCGGCTAGTCTTAACCTTGCTCACAGCTCTCAACCAAAGCTCCGCCCCACCGCAGGTGGCGCAGGTGGACGCCTTCATCGCCCCGCTGGGTGATAAAGAAAAAGCAGATGAATTAATCAAATTGAATGCCGCCGCCCTGGTTTTGGCTCGCGAATTGCGCCACCAGGGGCTATGGATTGAGCTGGGCGAGGGCAGTTTCAGATTGAAAAAATCCTTTGAAGCAGCCGACAAAATTGCCCGCCACATCATCATTCTTGGCGAAGATGAGCTGAAATCCGGTATTCTTACGGTGAAGAACTTCTCCACAGGCATACAGACCAAGGTTCCCCGCGCGGAGCTGGCCGTCTTTCTATCCACACCCGCAAGCGAATAGAGGGCACAGGTATTGCTGGACTTTTTAGGAAATCTCGAACGGACGCATTATTGCGGCGAACTGCGCTCGGCCCACGCCGGGCAAATTGTGGTTTTAATGGGCTGGGTGAACCGCCGCCGCGATCACGGCAACCTGATCTTCCTTGACCTGCGCGACCGCACCGGCATCAGCCAGATCGTGCTGGACAAGGAGCTGATTCCCGACGGCCACGCCAAGGGTGAGCATGTCCGCCCGGAGTACGTCGTCGCCGCCGTGGGCAAGGTGCGCCTGCGCGATAAAGACTCCATCAACCCCAAGATGGAGACAGGCGAGATTGAGATCGAGGCCACTCAGCTCCTCGTCCTGAACGATACCCGCCTGGCGCCGTTTTCCCCCTCTGAAGAAGCCATCCAGAACGAAGAGGTTCGCCTCAAGTACCGCTACGTTGATTTGCGCCGACAGGAGATGCAGCGCAACTTTCGACTCAGACACGATATCACGCTGGCCATCCGCGACAACCTCAGCCAGCAGGGCTTTCTGGAGATTGAGACGCCCATCCTCACCAAATCCACCCCCGAGGGGGCGCGCGATTTTCTGGTGCCCAGCCGCGTGCATCCCGGCGAGTTTTACGCGCTTCCGCAATCGCCCCAGATCTTCAAACAGATTCTCATGATCTCCGGCTTCGACAAGTACTTCCAGATCGCCCGCTGCTTCCGCGACGAAGATTTACGCGCCGACCGCCAGTTGGAATTCACACAAGTCGATCTGGAGATGAGCTTCCCGCGCAAGGAGATGGTCTTTGGCGTGGTCGAGAAGTTCATGGCGGCGGCCTTTGCCGCGGCCGGCGTTACGCTGCCCACGCCCTTCCCCATCATGACCTACGACGATTCGATGCGGCGCTTCGGCACAGACAAGCCGGACCTGCGCCTGCCCGGACTAACCGACGTGCGCCCGGCCTTCACTAACGAGGCTCTGGCCACGCTGCAAATCGATCCCGCGCTGCCGGTAGTCGCGTTGCGCATTCCCAGCGTGGGCGAGCTGAGCCGCAAGGAACGCGAGGACAACCATCCGCTCTTCGATTTGAAGAAGGGCGCAAAATTTATTGACGATTTCAAGCGGCTGGCCAAGAGTTTTCCAGAAGCCGCCATCAAAGTGCGCGAACTGGCAGGAGCAGCCGAGTCCGACTTCGTCATCATCGTCGCCGGCGACCCGGCTCACCCGGTCAAGGCCAGCGACACCAAGTTTGCCGGGCGGCTCTCGGAGCGCGAGATCAATGTCTACTCCGCCGCCGGCAACTTCCGCACCGAACTGGCCAAAAAGTACGCCGACCGGCACGGAGCTTTTGCCACTACCGATGAGGCAGTCAAAGAGGCTGCCGCGCGCAGTAGCGGAGGTAAGTGCGTCGATGGAGCGGCGGCCTTCCATCCCATCTGGATTACCGACTTTCCCATGTTCGAGTACGACATGGCAACTGCGAAGTGGGTGCCGGCGCACCATCCGTTTACCGCACCGTATGAGTCCGACATGAAGAACCTGGTCACCGATCCGGCCAGTGTGCGGGCGAATTGTTATGACCTGGCAATGAACGGCATGGAACTCGGCTCGGGCTCCATCCGCATACACCGCAAAGACGTGCAGCAGCAGATCTTTCATTCGCTGGGCATCACCGATGACGAGGCCCGCGCGCGCTTCGGATTTTTCCTCGACGCTCTGGAGTACGGCACGCCGCCCCACGGCGGCATCGCGCTCGGCCTGGACCGCATCGTGATGCTGCTGGCCGGCGCTCCCAGCCTGCGTGAGGTCATCGCCTTCCCCAAGACAGCCAAGGCGGTTGACCTGATGGTGGACGCGCCCACCACGGCCACCGAGCAGCAGTTGAAGGAACTGCACATCCGGGTAGCCCGCAAGAGTTAGCGCGATTCCAGAATTTCCGTGCACGGAATCGGCACGGATCGTGGCCTTTTCCTGTCTGCACGGAAAGCGCGCCGGATTTGCAGTAAATTACCTTCCGCCGGTGCAAAATCAATGCATGAACAATGACCACAGCCGCGAAGTTTTTCCAGAACCCATTTCATAAACATTTCCGGCATAGTTTTCTGTGAAACTGGAGAGGCTCAAGACACCTCCACAGTCGATTATGGCAGGCCATTGGCAACTGACAGATGAACATTGGGAATTGGTAGAATCAGTGCTGCGTCTTATGCGGCGTGAGGATAATCGTGGTTGTCCCGGCAGACAGTGCTTGAGCATCAAAGGGTTCGTTGATTGCCACTCTTTCGCGCAGAACGCGAAAGGATGGGGCACCCGAACATTTATGATTTACCGCATCGGGAAAGCTTTCAACGAAGGGGGATTTTATGAAGATCATTGATCGTGTCTTTGCATGGATTCTTGTTCTCGGCGGATTGCTGCATGGGTGGGGATCGTTTCATATGTACAGGAATGAACCCATGACCATGCTGTGGTCGATCTGCGCCACGCTGCTGACGCTGCTGATTGCGGCTGTGAACCTGCTGCGCGTGGAGCGGCCCGGGGACCGGGCGCTGGCGTTGATTAGTTTTGCCGGAAGCCTGTCATGGGCGGTTGCAGCCTTCGCAGCGGGCGTGCTGATTCACAATATCTTTGACCCGCGGCCGATGATGCACTGGGTGACCGCGCTTGCGCTGGCAGGATTCAGCCTGAAGGCGGCGCTCAAGCGGGGCAATGTGAAGGTGTGAGACGTAGCAGAGCTGGCCTTGGTGGAAACAATCAGTATCAACGCGCGTTTGTAAGGCCTGGCGTCGAATAAATTCCACATCTCAGAAGCGAAATATGGATAACCCGCACCCGCTGATCTGAGTCAAGTTTGATCTTGACCCCTTGGGGGTCACGACATTATGCTCTGGAGTATTCTCAGGCTATTTCCATAGCCAGAATCGAAGGAAGGGAAAGTCATGAATTCTCGCAATTTGCTAAGTTTCGTTACGCTTGTCGCAGCAGTAATCATAGTTTTTACATTTTGGAACAATCCCCGCCCCGTGCGAGGAGCAGTTCAAAATGTAGTGGTTCTTTGCAGCTCTTGTGCATTACCTGAAGATGCTTATCACGCAGGCATGTATCTCATGGACTCCAATTCAGGGGATGTATGGGTCTATACACCTCTTGCGCTAAAGGGCGGCGAGAAGCCGATCCACTTAGGAAAGCTGATCCTTGGACAGTCCGTAATCCCTGCCAGTCACTGACCAAGTGTGCGAAATCTGGACCTAACAATTCGCCGCTAGGTCCATGCTTGGATTCTATGAAGTGCCGGTTGCCTCAGATTTCGTCCTCCACGACGGAGAGACCTGAGAATTTTCAGCCCCCTACTCCAAATAGGATGCGACGACGCAGGCTCGACTATGGCTGCGGTCTCGGCACTCAAGATGCACGACCCGACGATACGGCGCGACGAATACTCCCACAATTCAGAAGCGAGATGCGGGGCACCCGGCTGTCAGATTGCTACCAAATCGGCTCTATCTTCTCCTCGTAGGCCGCGTACTGCTTGCCGTCCCAACGAAGCAGGACTTTAGACGCCTGAAAGGCAGCAGCATTCAATAATTCGATTTCCCGGTATTCCTTCCAGACTGTCTTCTTCACGTTCAAATTACGCGCGACAGCCCTCAGGACCTGTTCGTAACCGCGAGGCGTGGCGCTGAAGAGCCAAAATGTCGTGACATTGGCTCCCCTGAGCGGCCCCTCCGCTACGACAACAAGATCAACCTTGTCCTGACTGCTCAAATGAATTGCGGAGGCCGAGAACCAGTCTTGCGGGAGCTTGCTTGCCGGCAGTTTCGCGTATCCAAGCACGCGGCTAACCAATTCGTCCTTGCTCAGGATGGCCAGCACGTCCTCGGGAATGTCAACCGGCTTTTTGACGCGCTCATCTTCGGCGCTGAATTGCAATTGCTCGTGACGAACTTGCGGATTGTCCTGAGCGAGGCCTTGTCCGCATACCGGGAGAACAACCAGAAGAAAAATCACTGACGACCTAATCTTCATCGATTCCATCCTTTCGAGTTCTACTCCAACGACATTTGCATTGCCTACCAGCTCACAACCATAACGGCAAATGGTTCGAGTTTGATCTTGCCACTGGCCGGCTTCACAGGGCGCGCGGGACCATCGCCACTCTCCGCGTCCACGGTGAGCACTGTGGCCTTGTCCGCATCGGGCAGCGGCATTTCCAGGACGCGATTTCTCTTGTTTGCCAGGAGCAACTTGCGGCCCTCGGGTGTAAGGAATGCCTGCGCGGCCAGATCACGTGAGCTGACGGTAGTTTCCACCAGCTTGTCGCCGGGATGGAAGGAGTCCTTGAGCAGCTTGAGTACCCAGAAACGCGCGTTGAGCTTGTTCGTGATCCAGTTCATCATGCTCACGCTGGGAAACTGCGTGGGATAGCCGATCAACTGCGACTCGCCGATCACGTCGATCTGAAGCCGCGAGAGTTCGATGAAGAGATAGGCGTAGAGCGAGCCGGCCAGGTTCCAGTAGGCGGGCGGCGGAGGTGTTTTGTCCCCGGCGGTGTTGTCGGCGGGCAGAATGGCACCGAGTTCGTCGATATCAGTCATCGTCCGGGGCGTGTGCCGCTTTCGTATCTCCTCGATGTAGCGGACCGTATTCAGAAAGCCGGCGGCCTGATCGAAAAACGTGTACTGCCAGCTATCGATGGTTTGTCCGGCAGTTGCCGAAGCATAAAAGTGATAGGAAATCATATCCAGGGGCGTGCCGGGCCGATGGTTTCCGGGATTCAGAAATAATTCAAAGTATTCCGGATTCGTGCCTGGCTCAGCCAGGGCCAGGCCCACGAACTTCGTCTGCGGCGAGACCTTGTGAATCGCGCTCACGATCGCGTCGTAGCGCGCGGTGTACTGCTGGGGGGACATTTTGTGCTCGTAGTCAGGCTCGTTCAGCACCTCCCACACGGGCAGCTTGTAGTGGTATCCGGAGTCGTGGCGCGCGCCATTCTCATCCGTGAAGCCGCCGTTGACATACCAACTGACGAGGCGGCCGTAATATTCGCCCAGCTCCTTTCCGCTGGGATCGCGCAGCTCGGTTCCTTGTGTATACTCCCAGGTCACCTGGTTGGGGTCGGCGGGATAGGTCACGGTTTTTTCCGTCTTAAAGAGCCACGCCGGGATGGTGCTGAAATTGATCACCGGCGAATGGCTCTCGGTGGCGGCGAGGAAATCCTGCGTCATGGGATCGATGAGGCTGAAGTCCCATGAGGTCTACTGCGGGGTGGGTGGCTCCAGCTCCGCTACGGCCAGCTTTGGATAAGGCAACCAATGCATGTAGCGCACATAGTCAGCGCCCAACTCTTTCACTACCTTATAGGAAGCCATACTCAGCGGCTCGCCCCTGCGCAACGGCGGATTGACCACCACCTGCAGCGTGGGCGTGGAGCGCGAGACGGCGGTGATCGTATCCCAGTGAATGGTAAGCGTGGAAGTCTGTTGCGCGGAAGCCAGTGTGGAGCTGGCAAGGCCGGCGGACAGCATCAGCGTTTGGAAGAGATCACATTGCCCGGGATTTAGTCGAATCATTCTCTGTAAACCTCTACTCCAAATACGACGCCACGACTGCCAGGGCGGCGATGGCGGCGGTCTCTGCGCGGAGGATGCGGGGGCCGAGGGAAACGGCGCGCCAGCCGTTGGCGTCGAAGAGCGCCTCTTCCGAGGGCGCCCATCCGCCCTCGGGACCGATGGCAAGTTCCAGCGCGGGCGTCTCGGCTCCGGCCGCGGCCAGGGACTCGTCGAGGGCGTTGCGGAGGGTGGTGGTGCGCTCTTGCTCTGCGAGGACAAGGCGCGTGGCCTCCAGAGACTCGGAGGCGGCACGCACGCGGGTAGCCAAAGGGGTTGGCTCGAAGATAATCGGCACGTCGGTGCGCCGCGCTTGCTGCGCCGCTTCATGGGCAATACGCCGCCAGCGCTCGGAGCGCTTGGCGGCAGCCTCGGCCAGATGCTTCTCCGTTCTTCGGGCAAGGACGGGAGCGATGGCGGCCACTCCCAGCTCGGTGGCTTTCTCGATGGCCCACTCCATGTGGTCGAACTTGTAGACGGCCATCACCAAAGTAACGGGCAGCGCGGGATCGGCTTCAAGCTCGGCGATGAGGTTGAAGCGAACCTCGTCGCGAGCGACGGCGGCCACCTGGGCATGAAAGACATGGCCGCCGGCCACGACGTCGGCCTCCATGCCGGGCTGCGCGCGCAAGACGCGAGTCATGTGCTCGGCCTGCGCACCCACCAGGGTGGCGGTGGCTTCGTCCCAATGCTCGGCAATCCAGCGGCGGCGTGTCATGAGCTCCTCCTGGTTTCCTTGCGTGTACCAGTGTAATCCTTTCCGCAAGGAGACATCAGTCGCCAAAAACACATCAGGGGAACGCTTGGAGCGCTCCCCTGATGTGTTGCCTTTCGGTTGGAGGTGCCGCTACTTCTTCTTCTTTGCGGCCTTCTTCGCGGGCGCCTTCTTGGCTGCTTTCTTAGTTGCCATTTTCCTATTCTCCCTTTCGATGATTTTGCATCGAGCTGCAAATTAATTTTGCAGTTGATGAATGTATAGAATCTCAAAGCGCACATGTCAAGAAAAAAACGACATA